>Ga0247812_10000036_pt1 | contig 242732 bp, 194 predicted proteins | sample UWRJL149409B1_FD_178011 | JGI IMG/M metagenome (GOLD analysis project Ga0247812, IMG submission 178011) | Plant litter microbial communities from Arlington Agricultural Research Station in Wisconsin, United States - UWRJ-L149-409B-1 | ecosystem: Environmental > Terrestrial > Plant litter >... | reverse complement strand
CGTGAAAATTACAGCGATAACCGCTTTCCAGCGCGGAATGATGGTGTGGCCAACCGCGTAAAGCAGGTGCCAGGCAGAAACAGTGCCGAGTACGCCGCAGATCCAGAAAATATGCTGCCACCACCATTGCATTACGGGGTTATCTGTAATATTATCGCCACGTACGGCCAGGTTGGAACCGGCAAATAGTACAGTGAAGATGACATAATACAGGTTGAGCTTCTGTTTCGGGTAAAAAAGGAACAGGAACAAATGGAGCAGCGCCAGGGACAACTGTGCAGCTGAGCACAGGTTCATGTCATCAAGCAGGTCATAATTATGCCGCGTAAATTTGGAAAGCCGGTCATAGTCGCCGATCCAGGTCTGAAAGCCGATAAAATCAGGGAAAACGTGGCCATAGTTGGCGTAGCGGATCGCGATCAGGTGTGGTTTCGTATCATTGATATTGATGGGTATAACTTCGAATGGCGCCCGTCTGATCTGTGTTTCCGTTTGATTACGGCCCACTTTTCCAAAACCTGTCTGGTATTTCCCGTCTATATAGATCTCGGAAGCGCCGTCATGATTCAGTCGTAAGCCTAAAGGCTTTTTCGTCAGCGCGGTATCCACCTGTATCCATAGCCTGAACCAGCCGATGCCTTGCCACTCTTTCAGTTCTTTGCCTTCGCCGAAATTAGTGGCGACCTTTTTCCAGGAACTGTCGGCGGTGGAACTGATGGCCCAATGCGGGTCATCGCCGGCATGGAACCGCCAGTTTTGGTTGTTAAGGGCGAATTCGGATCTTTTGCCATGAAGGCTGTCCGCTGAGAGTTTAACAGGCTGGGCATATACGGTCGTACACCAGGTGATCAATGCCAGAAGCATTAACAGAGAAGGAAAAGCATAGCTGGCGTTACGATAACTCATTGTACCATAAATGTAAAACATATCTCTGAAAATCCATCAGGGGCTTCCGCCGGTGGCGGTATTATTTAGTCAAGGTTTTTCCAAGAATCCTATCTTATCGTTTCCCCCTCTGGCATTTTGGCTGCGCTACAAAAAGCCGCCGGTGCTGGGTCAAGAACGGGTGCTCCGTACTTGACCACTTGTAATGGGATTGCTTAAAGTAGGTTGACACCTACGCTATTTTCCAAAGAAAACGGACAAAAGCGGCGTCAATCTCGGTCAGCCGTTTCGTACGAACGCATAATGCCCTCCACTTTGTTACGGTCACCCTCCGGGACTTATAGTTCTCCCGCTCCGCCTTTACGACCGCTCTTTTGACTTTCTTTTTTACCGTTTTTTCTTTTGAAAAATAGCTATCCGGGGAGGGTCGCACAGGTAAAAGGGAAAGCGGAGTATTAGTTATTAATTATTAAACTTTTAACATTTAAGGTCATGGAAATTACAGGAAGATTGGTAGCAGACGCTGCCGTAAGAACCATCGAGGGAGACAAGACAGTTACCAATTTCAGGGTAGCCATCAACCGCAGGTATGTCTCGGGCGGTGAGAAAAAAGAGGACACGACATTCATTGATTGCGCTTACTGGCGTTCGGACGCCGTTGCGCCCTACCTGACAAAGGGTTTGTTGGTGCAGTTGTTCGGGCACATCAGCGCAAGGCCGTGGGTGAGCCGTGACGGGGAGCCGATGGCAAGCCTGAACTTTCATACCAATGAGATTACCCTGTTGGGTGCGTCACGTCAGGCGGATGGTTCCAAGGCAAAAGGGAGCAGGAAGAATTAGGCAGGGACAGGAATTTTGTAACAACTTTTAAAATTTAAGGTTATGGCACACAATCTTTTTTATAACGGACAGACAGAGAAACACAGCTTTTTTAGTGTAAAGGAAAAGGCATGGCACGGCTTGGGACAGGTCGTCGAAGATTACCCCACCAGTGCGGAGGCCATCCGCTATGCGGGTTTGGATTACCGGGTGGAAAAACGGCCGCTCTATACCAACAGCCTGCCTTTGGAATTGATAATCGGCGGTTTGGGTGCAGGTTTTGCGGGCATCGACGTACCCGATTATTACGCTACCGTGCGCACGGATAACAATGCGGTATTGGGTGTAGTGGGTAAGGATTATGCGGTGGTACAGAACGCCGATGCGTTCCGGTTCTTTGATGCCATCGTGGGCGGCGGCAGCGGTATCAAATACGAGACGGCAGGCGCATTGGGCAAGGGTGAGCGGATATTTATTACCGCTAAACTCCCCGAATATATCAAAGTGGGCAAACAGGATTTAATTGAGCAATACCTGTTCCTGACCACCTCGCACGATGGTTTTGGCAGTATCACCGCCGCTTTTACCCCGACCCGTATCGTTTGCAACAATACTTTGAACGCCGCCATGCGTAACCAGTCCGGTGGTATCAAGATACGGCATACCGCATCCGCTAACGACCGCCTGAAACAGGCGCATACTTTAATGGGTATTTCACAGGTGATGGCCGGAGAATTAGAGGAACTCTTTAATCATTGGTCAAAGGTGCGTATCACGGATAAGGAGGTCAAAAAACTGATACAGGTTGCGATGGCGCCGAATAAGGAAGTACTGACCAATCTGGAATTGGGATTGGTGGATAAGCTGTCTACCACCTATACCAATATTGTGGATAACGCCTATGCGTATGCGATGGCTGACCCCACCCAGCAAATGGAAACCACCGCAGGTACTTTGTTCGGGGCTTACAACGCCATCACGGGGTATTATCAGAACGTCCGCAATTTCAAGGACGGCGATGCCAAATTTAAATCCATCATGGACGGTACGGCCAAACAACGGGCGCAGGTGGCCTTTGACCTTTGCGGCGACTTTGCCCGTCATGGTTCGGACGCTTTGAACTTTATCAAAAACTAAAGCGATGCAGCCACTGAAATTATTGAACAATGTGCAGAAAGCAAGGCTTTTGCACAGCCTGATGATAAACGAGATACCCGGCTTTATAGGGTATCTCGGGGAACTGGCCGAAACGGTTTTGAACGATAAGGAACGCATCGCCGCCGGATGGAACGAACAACTGTTTGGGGTGGAAATGTGGTTCACGCTGACGGCCGAAGTCCAAAAGGTCATAGCGAAGTACCCGAAAGATTTGTACAAAAGCAGTCCCGTTTTCGCTGAACAATTATTCGGCGGCTTCATGGCCATGTTTACCGTACATGCCTTATTACAGTACACCGCCCTCGGCAAAAACAGCGACCCGAAATTCAAACCCGCTGTCGAATTTTTATTCAGTTAAGTATGAAAGCGCACTACGATTGCACCATCCCCTGCGGTTTGCTATTGGTGGGCATCGGCCTGTTCATCCGCTATCAGGTAGGCAAACGCAGGTTTAACCGCAGGGGAATTGGCGGGGTGCAGCACTTTTCCGGTTATGGCAAAGCGTTAGCCATTGGTTTACTGGAAAGGTTGCTGCTGCTTATCGCCAACGCCTGCGGGTTGGCGGGCTTATTTTTACTCGCCCTCGCAGGTTTTAATCACCTTAAATTTTAAAGATTATGAAAACGAATTTTTTTGAACAGATAGCCGCATTGCAGATAAACGGCAACCTGCTGTTAAATATCCATCAGGCCGAAACGGGCGTATTGACCGTCTCCGCAGTCCTGAAAAAAGGTAATGTCGCCGCCGCCGCAGGGAACAATCTCCCACCGATGCTTTTCAAAGGCACGGCGCAGGAACTGGACGAGGGTTTCTTTGGCCAGTTGGCGCAGCCCGTTAAACAGACGGTCGGCTTACTGACCAACCTCGAAGCTTATCAGCAGGAACTGGACAAGGTGAAGAAAAATGCCAAGTCCGACAATAAGAAGCCCAAAGCAGGTACAGAGCCGGCAACCGATGAAGAACAGGACGAAACGGACAACCTGTTCACACCGAAAACGGACGAGAAAGCCGCAAAAGCGGAAAAGAAAAGGCTGTATGAGGAAGCCATAGACCGGGCGAAAGAACTGGCGAGGCAGATGAAATACGCCGAAGCGTTGGCGCAATTGCCTGACACAGAGGATTACCCCGACAAGGCCGAGATATTGGAGGCGAAACGGCAGGAAATTCAGGCAGGCAAAGACCTGTACGACAAATTAGCCCAACAGTTTAACGATTAATCCCAACAGCCATGAAAGTAAATATTTTAACAAGGGTGTTCCTGCACCGGGAGAACGGGCAGGAACTAAGGTTGACCGACCCGAACGAACAGTTCAGCATCGCAGATGTGCAGCATTTTTATGCCGGGACTTACCCCGTGCTGACCAATGCCAAAATCATAGGGCCTGACATTAAGGATGATGAAATGCAGTACCGTTTTGAAAGCCACATGGGGACGAAAGGATAGCTATGAAAGCCAAAGCGCAAAAAAACAGGGTAATCAAAATTAACACGAAAGGCGACCAATGGAAAATACAGCAATTGTTCGGGGAACTCGCGGTCAGGTTAGACCGCCTGCCCGATGCCGACGAGGTCAGGCGAAACCCGCTAAGAAGCGCACCCGCAGGCCTGACGGAAATGGTTTTTTAAACTACCAGTTCCTGCCGTTCTGGTCGTTCAGCGGGAACAGGGAAAGGATAGCAAGGGAGTATTTCAACTCCCTTGCCAATCTCTGCCAGTACTATCAGCTACCGCTGCCCGTGAGTAAACAACCCTTTCCGCAAAATATCTATGCCACATGGCAGGAAGTGGAAAAACAGGTGAGGGCGGCAGACGGCAACAGCCATTGCGTGATTTTACAGGATAAGGGCAAACAGGCGGTGCTGTCTGTTATCAAAACCTTTGATTTGAGCCATTGCCTGTTCTATATTCCCGTCAGGGCATACTGGCACTGGTCGCAATGTGCGGAGCATAAACGCATCACCGAACTGGTGACGGTCATCTTTGCTTACCTGCATCAGGTCGTGGATATTCCCTTTTACGCCGAAAGCGGCAGTTTCATGGATTACCAGTACGATACCTTAGAGCAGTGGATAAGTGAAGCGGAGGACGAGGGAAACAACGACGAAGAAGACAGCGCATGGCGCAGTCAGCAGGAAGATACCCTGTATGAATTGAGACGGGCGGGCGGCCATATGATGCCCGTTATCAAGAACCCTGACTGGCTCGGGCAGATGGAAAAGATAGTCACCAGTTTCCGGCACCGGGATGAACACGAACGGGAATGGGAACTGTTGGGGATTGAATTTTTACAGCTTTACCAACAATATCCGGAACGCTCCCTAACCGATAGTATCCACCCCGATTTGCTTTACCCCGATGAAGAAGAACGTATCACCGTTTACCAGTACACGGGCTTTTACTGGAGCGACAAGGATTGTTTTAAATACGAACTGCTGGACATGATCAATTGCAGTTTTCAGGAAATGCCCGTCATGGATGAACCCGCCGCTGTCTATCATTTTGACAGGATGCCTGAACATGACCGTACCGATTTTGATTTTGAGAACCGCCTGTTTGATTTAATTGAACGCCTGCGGGATTTATTAAACGTTTACGACCATGAATAACATCACCGGACAATTCAACAGCGGCTTTGCGCCGTTTAAAGCACTTTTGCTGTACAAACATGAAAAAGAGGAACAGCTAAACCAGTTTCAACGGCAGGAACGGGAAACGCAGATTTACGTCGAAAGCTATGACATCGGCCATCAGGGCAGGCCTGTCAATGCACATCCTTTGTCCGTTAAGGAAATGGGCGCACTGGCAGAACTGCTGCAAACTTCGCAGGAACTCCAAGGCGGCTATCTGAAAAGCAAAGGCTTGCTGCCGCAAAACGTATTGTTCGTTAATCAGCAGGCCAACGGGTATGCGGTATGGTTTACGCCGCCGCAGGAAGTAACCTTGTTTTTCGTGGAAAGCCTGAATATCCCGTCAGGTACTTTCAAAATTCCCGCAATGGTGTGGAAAGCGGATGCTGAACGCCTGACGGTTGTTGCCCTGAAAGGAAAACAAAGACCCGCTTTGAACACCGCTTTGTGCCATGCACCCTATCTGAACATCTACAACAGCGGTCAGGTCTGCATGGGAAACGTCAGTATCGCCATCAACAAAACGGAATGTCTCGAAGATTTTATCCGCTTATGGGAGCAGTATTTCTTCAACAGCCGTTTCAGCCACTCCATCAGCGGCAACAGCACCACCAAGACCGACACCACCCGATTATGGCGCAGCCTTGCGGGAAGGGGCGGCAATTTCCCGCAGGACGAATTAATAAAAACAGGTTACACGCTTAAACAATTCATCGCATGAAAACCCGCATCAAAAAGACACCGAAACCCGCTGTGCATATCACTCCCAAAGAATTACTGCAACCTTATAACCCGGTCACGGTCAACCTTATCGGCGCAGGCGGCACGGGCGGGCAGGTACTGACCGCACTGGCACGGATGAACCATGCGCTTATCGCTTTAGGGCATGCGGGTTTGTTCGTCAGGGTATTTGACGACGACATTGTCGATACCGCCAACCTCGGCAGGCAACTGTTTACGACCGCCGAACTCGGTCAGTACAAAGCCACTTCACTGATAAACCGTATCAACCGCTTTTTCGGGACGAACTGGAAAGCGGAAACTACCCGCTATGATAAGAAGTCCGTTAAGGACAGCGATTTGGCAAGTGCTACCCTGACCATTTCCTGCGTAGATACGGTAAAAGCCCGTCAGGAGATAGCGGAAATGCTAAAGCGGCTCGCCGCCAGTTACGGCGGGCGCAACCATGTTAAATACTGGATGGATTTCGGCAACAGCAGGACAAGCGGTCAGGTCATCCTCTCGACCCTCGAAAAAATAAGACAACCTGCATCCGGAATCTACAGGCCTGTAGAAAGCCTGCCATTGGTGACCGATGAATTTAAAGACTTATTGGCCGCATCCGAACAGGGAGACAATACGCCAAGCTGTTCGCTTGCCGAAGCATTGGCCAAACAGGATTTGTTTATAAATTCCGCTTTGGCTAACTGCGGGGCATCGCTGTTATGGCAAGTGTTTCGTGAGGGCATCCTGTTCCACCGTGGTTTTTTCCTAAACCTGAAAGATTTCAGGACGCAGCCGCTGAAAATCGCGTAAACTGCTGTGAACGGACGCCGGGCGACTGCAAAAATTGTCCGGCGGGCTCCGCCATGCGGAGCCCCGGGTACGCCCCGTGTTTTGCAAACTGATTTTAATAGGCGGTGCAAAGCACGGGGCGTTTGACCGTCTGCACGAAATGTAATTGTTTCTTCTGATATTGCTATCTTTAGCTGACCAACCTAACTGTCAAAATGTACATCTCAAAAGTTTCCCTTGTTAACTTCCGTAATTTCAAAAACGCTTTTTTTCACTTTAATAAGGGGATCAATACGATCATCGGCGAAAATGGTTCCGGTAAAACCAATCTGTTCAGGGCGCTTAGATTGTTGCTGGATGATGACCTGCTCAGTTCAGCTTACAAGATCAATGAAGGGGATTTTAACCGGAGCATCGGAAATTGGCGGGGCCAATGGATAATCATCAGTGTCGAATTTAGTGAACTCTCTCCGGAAGAATCCATTCAATCTTTGTTTGTACACGGCACCGGACAGGGGAATGATCAGGTATTTGATAAAGCAACGTATAATTTATTTTTCAGGCCGAAACCCGAAATACGCTTGAGGTTGTCGGAATTGGAAGAAGGAGATACGGAAGGCCTGGAAAATATTCTGAATGACCTGAGTATTGATAAATATGAAACTTTTTTTACCGGAAAAAGCACCGCTGATTTCAACGACGAAGAGATTTACAAAGAGTTAGCCGGTGATTTCGATAATGTTATATTTAATTTCCATTGGGATGGTCTCAAATTTGGTACGAAAATTCCTCATCAGCTCTCGATCTCCCACGATATCTGTTTTACTTTTATAAAAGCACTGAGGGATGTGGTCGCGGACTTTTCAAATAACCATACAAATCCGCTGCTTACCCTTTTGAAAAACAAAAGTGAGGAGATCGATGAAGTAGAATACACGCCGATATCAGATGCAGTTAAAGACCTCAACAGCAAGATCGAAGCGTTGACCGACGTTCAGGAAATCAGGAAGAATATAAAGGAAACAATAAAAGAGACCGTAGGCGAAACGTACGCTCCGTCCTCGCTATCGATCAGGTCGAGTTTACCCGATGAAGCCGACAAGCTGTTGCAATCCCTCAAGCTGTTTATTGGCGAACCTGATGAAGATTATGAAGGCGGTATCCACGAGCTTAGTCTCGGTGGTGCCAATCTGATCTTTTTAACATTGAAACTTTTGGAATTTAAGTATCAGAAAGCAAAAGAGAGTTTTGCGAACTTCTTATTGATAGAAGAACCTGAGGCGCATCTGCACACACATATCCAAAAATCCCTCTTTGATAAGATTGCATACGGCGACACGCAAATCATCTATTCGACTCATTCAACTTTCGTTTCTGAAGCAAGCAATATTGCCAGTGTAAATATTCTGAGTAAAATAAGAAATGCTGCTGAAGTATTCCAGCCCACAACTGGTCTGGACCCCGGAAACGTTATTAAATTGCAACGCTACCTTGATGCGGTCAGAAGTAATTTACTGTTCGCCAAAGGCGTGATTTTGATCGAGGGGGATGCTGAGGAGATACTGATTCCGATACTTGTAAAAAAAGTACTGGGTATTAGCCTCGACGAATTGGGTATTAGCCTGATCAACATCGGTAGTACGGGCTTTGAAAACGTTGCTCAATTATTTCATCATGACAGGTTAAGGCGCAATTGCAGCATAATCACAGATTTAGATGAGGCGATCTGTGATACCACACCGTTGCCAGGGGATCCTGAGAACGAAGCAAAATACAAGCGCAAAGTCGCCGCCAGCGATAAAGCAGGCAAGGAAAGAAAAATAAAACTGGATGAATTCGTTTTTTTAAATCCTTACTTAAAACCGTGTTACGCACAACACACATTCGAGGTAGATTTTATAATAGCGGGCAATGACCCGGAAGTCACGGGTATCATTGACGATATCTACAGTACCGCGGCCAAGCGTTTACAGGCAAAAAATGAGATCGAGTCAGGTGATGTCGAAGTTTTCGGAAGAAGGGTTTTAAAGATGGCAAGCCAACATGGCAAGGGCTGGTTTGCTATTCTACTCGGCGGGTCAGTATCTTACCTGACGGATATACCTGATTATATTGTCGACGCGATCTTGTTCTCGAAAACCAATTTGACAAAGGATACACTGCTAAATATACTAAATTACCGTATAACGCTTTATGATAATGATGTCATCGCTGATCTGTCTCCTTTTAAAGTAGCCGTGTCAGAATTTAAAGCTGGACTACTCGGACCAAACGATCTGAGCCTGGCATTAAGTGCAATCGTTCCGAGTGATCCTATCGTTTATTTTCTTAGCCGGCTGTAATATGTTTGTCTGGAATCATGAAGACCTTAGTAAGGAGCAAGAGGACGCTATCCTGCATGAGGGAAACGTCTTGCTCATCGCTTGTCCCGGAAGCGGTAAAACCAGGACGTTGACCTATAAGATCGCCTACGAACTATCTCGTCTGGAATCTCAAAAAAAATACATTATCGCAATTACCTACACGCATAGGGCGGCGGACGAGATAAAAGAAAGAATTGAACTTCTCGGCGTGGATATAAGTCAGCTTTGGATAGGAACTATTCATTCTTTCTGCCTGGAATGGATCATCAGACCCTATCATATCTATGATGATAATTTAAAGCACGGTTATCACGTGATAAATTCGCACGAATCAGAGGAATTGCTGACCGAATTGTGCGCACCTTACTCGGCAAAGAAGATTACCCATTTTGATTGTGCTCATATAATGATGGAAGGTGGTTATAAACTGGCAAGTGCCAATCAATGGAAACACGCTGATATTGTATCGATACTGACCAAATATTGGGAAATTCTTAACGAAAGAAAACAGATAGATTTTGAGATGATCCTGGCATATGCAAACAGCTTATTGACGCAAAATCAATTTATAAGCGCTACCCTCGCAAAAATTTTTTCGTTCTTGTTGATTGATGAGTATCAGGATACCAGGGAAATACAGTATCAGATTTTCTCAAAAATATTCAGAAAGAATCGGGAAAATTTAAAAGCATTTATTGTCGGGGATCCTAATCAGGCGATTTACACCTCGCTTGGCGGTTACGCTATACAAAAAAACGAACTCGAAGAAATGACCGGATGCGTTTTTTCCGAGCTAAGCCTTTCCGGAAACTACCGCTCCTCAGCCCTGGTAATAGATTATTTCGATCATTTTAAAACGTACACCAACACGATCATCGGTTGTGGCGTCAATAAAGATTATTTAAGCACTATCAGCTTTAATAACCATGTTTTGAAAGCCGATTTAGACGATGAGATCGTCAGGCTGATCCTTTTGAATGTCAATGATAGATTGATTTCTCCCAACGAAATTTGTATCGTGGCCCCGCAGTGGGTGCATTTAGCCAGTCTTACCCGCAGACTAATGATCAAACTTCCGGACTTAAGCTTCAATGGCCCGGGTATGGCTCCATTTGCACGGGATATCGACAACTTCTTTTACAAGCTTTGCAGAATTGTGTTAACCGAACCATCACCGCATATGTATGTAAGCCGGATGAGATGGGCCGGCGAGATCTTGCATGATCTGAATCACTATGGCCTTCATACGAACAACATAACAAAAAAAGAACTGCTGCGGTTGGCCAATTCGGTGGTCTCTCAGGAACAAGACGGCATAAGCTATCTAAAATACTTTTTCGACGAAATATTCAGGAAAGCAAAGATAAATTTCTGGCCATTTGAATCACTTTCGAACCAATACAGGTCATTTTTTAAAAGTTCCGAAGAGCGGATAGCTAAACTCGTTAAGGAAGGCGGGGACTACATAAGTACGACAGAGAACTTTAAAAAGGTTTTTAAACAGCGTGAAGGCATCACAATTTCCACGATCCATGGCGTAAAAGGAGCGGAATTCAACACAGTTATAGCGTTTGCCTTGCTGGAGGGCTATGTTCCTCACTTCAGCGATCCGCAACAGATCGAATCTGCTAAGAAACTACTTTATGTGATTAGCTCAAGGGCAAGACAAAATTTGCACCTGATATCGGAAAGAGGCAGGCTGAAGCCCTATGGAACGCCACCGGACGAATACATGACAACAACTCAGCTTCAACTTTACGCGTATAATTATTTGATTTGTTAACAGGGTAACTATGCATTGTCAAATGCCAGGTCAATGATTTGGTCAATCGCGTCGAGTAGATCCTGTCTTCCACTTTCTGTCGCCAGATCCACATCAGAGAACATACCGCCATTTCGCCGTGTGTGTAATATGGTGTAATAAATACCGCCTACTAGTAATGCAGCTATTGCCCGGAAGTTTATTTTACTATTTTTCAGATACGGATCGGTAAGCTCCAGGAATTGTTGCCCCATCGTTTCCCTTGTTCGGTGAATGCTCCGCATAAGCGTGCTGTCCGTGGAAAGCTCCCAGAGGATCAACTGCTGCATTTCCCGGTCCGCGTGAAAATAAAGGAACTGATTTTTGAGGATGTGACCGATCAGGTTTTTGGTTTCATCCAGGTTTTTGGGGATGGTCAGTTGTCTCATATGATCTGCAAACTGCATCCAGTAATCTGTTTCCACAACATACGCTTCCACCAGCTGCGCGAAACCACCAAAATAACGGTAAATGAGCTTCTTATGGACCCCGGCCAGTTTTGCCACTTTATTAACGCCTAACCCGGCGTAGCCTTCGGTACGGAAGATCTGTGCGACAGCGCCGATCAGCTTTCGTTTCGTTTGCTCCTTGTTTTTCGTTTCAGTAACCATAATAGAAATGATTAAACCTGCGCGGACCGGTGTCAACCACCTTCCGCACAGGTTCAAACAGGGTATTAATCAGCAAGTATTTCGGTTAGGCCTTCCTGAAAGATAAGTCTGGCTTTTGCTAACTGTTCTTCAAGCGTAACGTCTTTAGGCCAGGTGAAGTACAGGTTTACCAACTGATCCCGCCTGCCATGGAGCAGTTCGCGCCTGATCCTGGGATACCAATACAGGGTTTCTTCTTTCGTGAGATCTGTACAATAAAGCGGCGACCCCGGCTCCTGGCGCCAGGATTGCGCGATAGTGCCTATATCCACCGGGTCGAAGCCGATGGAACGGATGATCTCAGCCACGACCTCTTTAGCCTGCGGATCATCACCTGAAACGGGTAAAGCAACAGGCTCCCCGGTAGCGGAGGAACGTTCACCGCGGATCATGGAATGCGCGAACATGCTGTTAAAAGATTTAACGACCGGATAGTTGATCTGCCTGGCTACCCATTCGCTTTCAACCATACCCTTATCCAGGTCTTCGATCTGGCCGTCCCGGAAAGGGTAGTAATTCAATGTGTCGATCACAACAGTTCCGGGCTTAACCTTCTCAAAAAGACCTTCCGGCAGATCCGCGACATTCTTATTGGGGATGACCAGGAAAACGACATCCACATCTTCCACAGCCCCGTTAGCTGTAACCGCTTCTGCGCCAACTTCGGCGGCAAATGCTGTAAGGCTTTCCGGCCCCCTCGCGTTAGCGATCTTTAATTCATATTTAGCTGCGCTGAGCTTGCGGATGATCACTTCGCCCATGCTGCCTGTACCAATAATTCCGATTTTCATATATATAGTTTAATTAGCTGTTAGAAATTTAGCGCCCGCCTCCACTCACCATAATGATCTCACCGGTGATCCATTGGGCCTCGTCAGACGCTAAAAAGGCTGTTATATTGGCGATGTCTTCCGGGAACCCGATACGTCCCAAGGGAATGGTCGCGACGATCCCTTGTTCGACTGCTTCGGTAAGGCCGGCTTTTTGCCCGCCTTCTGTTCTTATGGTGCCGGGATTGACTTGGTTCACCCTGATATTTCTCGGTGCCAGTTCTTTAGACAGGACCTTTGTGATCCCGTCGACAGCAGCTTTACTTGATGTGTAGCCAACAGAATTCGGCGGGGCCATGGTGGAGACGATGGAGCCGATATTGATGATGCTCCCGCCGTCACTAAAGTGTTTGAGCACGGACTTGATCGCGAAGATCGGCGCAAATACATTGGTGCTGAACATCCGGCTGACTTCCTCGGGCGTGGTCGCTTCGAGCGGAAGAAAGGTAAAAACACCCGCATTATTGACCAGTACGTCGATCTTTCCGAATTCCTCGGCGGCTTTGCCAAAAAGTGCATCCAGATCTTCCTGTTTTGTAACGTCTGCCTTGACAGCGATCACCTTTGAATCCGGCGTTTCTGTCTCGCTGACCAGCTGCTCAGCGGCTTCCTTATTTGAATTGTAGCTGAATAGCACGTGAGCGCCTTCCTCCGCCAGTTTCCTGACGATCCCGGCACCGATCCCCTGGGAACCACCAGTTACGACTGCTACTTTTTTTGCTAATTTGTTACTCATTTGCGATTTATTTATTAAATTGTATCTCAAAGGTACTTTTGTTTGTTTCCTTTAGATACTATGGAAAATAAATAGTGGTTACTTTTCAGTAACAGTAAAATAATGCACATGAAAGATCAGAGATTCAGTTTTTCGAATTGCTCATTGACCAGGTCAATGGCCATAATCGGCAATAAATGGAAGCCCATCATTGTTTATGTATTGCAAAAACGAAAGGTAAGGTTCGGTCAGCTGGACGCACACATACCCTTGATAACGAGGAAAGTATTAGCCGAACAATTAAAGGAGCTGGAAAATGACGGTGTTATCGTACGGGAATCATTCAATGAGATTCCGCCGAGGGTAGAATATTCGCTGACGGAAAAGGGCCTTGAACTGCTGCCCATCCTAAACGCTATTATGTTATGGAACGATAAGCACGAAACGGATCCGAACCGGGAGAACTATTGCCCCACCAGTAATTTTTTCAGGGAGGTAACTGAATAGTTATACCCTCCGGCAACTGACCCGTTAGCGGGTGGGCTTACGATACGGATATCTTAACGATATGAGCCATACAACAACTAAAATTTGAGCCGTACAGCAAATTTTATTTAGAGATCTATATTCAACTTAGCATCGTGGAAAAAATGCAGGAAGACATATTCGGCAATATCGCTTTATCTTGTGCCTACGAGAAATGCAGGGCGCAGGAAGAGATCGTTCCGGAACATTTCTTTGGGATCCACCTTTCCGGCGAAACCCATGTGGAGACCGCCGACAGGTCGGTGACCTATAAAGAAGGAAGTATTATTCTGGCCCGTAAAAACCAGCTTTTAAGGTCGACCAAAACGCCGGGACAGAACGGCGAGTTCAAGTCGGTCGCCATTTTGCTGAATGAAACGATCCTGCGGAAATATGCGGCAGCGCATAAAATTGACGAACAAGAGCGCTACACCGGCGAAAGTATTGTTGAGATCAGGCCCGACCCGTTTATGACCGGTTATTTTGCTTCTTTACTTCCCTACGCCGACAGTGCCGCGAAGAAGAGCAATCCGCTTTCCGATCTGAAATTTTTTGAGGCCATTGAATTGCTGCTCCGTCAAAACCCAAGCCTCAGGTCCTTCCTGTTTTGCTTTGATGTGCCGCACAAGATAAACCTCGAACAATTCATGTTGCAGAACTATAAGTTCAATGTGCCACTGGCTAAGTTCGCCATACTCACCGGACGCAGCCTGGCAACTTTTAAGCGCGACTTTAAAGCAACTTTCAACCAGTCACCCCGGCAGTGGCTGCAGGAACAACGGCTTTCGGAAGCCTATCACCTGATCACGACTAAAAGACAGAAGCCGTCGGACATTTACCTGAACATCGGCTTTGAGAATCTCACCCATTTTTACTTTTCTTTCAAACAGAAATATGGCGCAACGCCCGCGGAATTTAAATAACCTTAGTTAATAAATAAAAATATGGCTGATATGAATCTACTTTCAAACACAAAAGCATGGGTAAACGGCGAGGTACTCCAGGGAAAAATCATGGTCGCGATCGGTATCCTGGTGCTCATCGCGTTTATCGCTGTCATGCGAAGCCAGCAGCCCTTTCTTAAAGGAATGCTCATCCCTATGGGTCTGCTGCTGGTGGTTACCCTCGGCTACGGCGGATTCCAAATTTTTGGAAGGCCAGCTCATTTGATGAAAGTGGAACAAGTCTACCAGGATGATCCCAAAAATGCACAGTCCATGGAATACAAAAAAGCCGTGAAGGACGATAAGGCCTATACCACAGCTAAAAAGGTCTGGCCTTTTTTGATCGTATTTTCCGCATTGTGTTGTTATATACTGGTTAGTCCATATCTGAAAGGGCTGAGTGCCGGCCTGATCGGGTTGTTTTTGACCACCTTGATCGTCGACACGATCCTGCATCACCGTTTGCTGGTTTACCTGGAGTATTTAAGTAAGCAGCAGGGAAACTTGTGAGAACGGTAAATAAAAGCTATCCGAAAGGCTCGGGGCTTCACCATCTTTGGTTAGTCCTTCACCTGCTGAAGAAAACCGGTAAGATCCTGCTACTATCGGCGCTCGTACTGGTCCTGATAACGTATCTATATATACAGCAGGATAAGTTCGGCAAAAACCCGTCCGGCGTAAGACTGGAACGGATCAAAAGGGCTCCCAATTACCGTGATGGCAAATTTCAGAATTCGGTCGTTACGCCTGAGCTTACGGAAGGTTACTCGATGTCCGGTGTCTTTTATAAACAGTTCATAGAGGGTACACCCAGACGCAGGCCGACGGATATTATCCCCTCCGTTAAAACAAATTTACTGGCTTTGCCCGCCGACAGCAATATCCTCGTCTGGTTCGGGCATTCATCCTATTATCTCCAGATCGACGGAAAGCGCATCCTCGTCGATCCCGTTTTCAGCGGTAACGCATCGCCGGTACCGGGAACCGTCAAATCATTTAAAGGAACCGACGTTTATAGCGTTGCCGACCTGCCGGAGATCGATTATCTTTTTATTTCCCACGATCATTACGATCATGCCGATTATGAAACCTTGATCGCCCTGCGGGCTAAAACGAAAAAAGTAATATGCGGGCTGGGTGTCGGCGCGCACTTTGAACATTGGGGATATGATCCCGATGTGATCATGGAAAGGAACTGGCACGAAAAAGCGGAACTCGATAAAGGTTTTACCGCTTTTGTAGAACCCGCCCGGCATTTTTCAGGACGGGGTTTCCTGCGGAACAAAACACTTTGGGCTTCCTATGTCCTGCAAACGCCCACCATGAAGATTTATATCGGAGGCGACAGTGGTTACGGTCCGCATTATGCTGCTATCGGCAAAAAATACGGGCCGCTCGACGTGGCCATTCTGGATAACGGGCAGTATGATGATGCCTGGCGGTATATTCATAACCATCCCGCGGAGGTGTTAAAAGCGACACGTGATCTGCGGGCCAAACGGCTTTTTCCGGTCCATTCCTCCAAATTCATGCTGGCTAACCATGCCTGGGATGAGCCGCTGGTCAGCATAACCAAGCTGAACAGAGCCTATAATTTTCCGCTGATCACACCCGTCATCGGCGAACCGGTCAACCTCAGCGATCCCAAACAGAAGTTTAAACAATGGTGGGTAGGCCTGCGTTAAGCGCGACTACCGTACATTCCTGAACGCAACGTAAATTCCATAGGAAGCGTTTTGTTAAAAAGCCATTCCTCTTTTAACCAGGAACGGCCATACGCCGCCCAACTGTTCAAATAAATAAAAGCCCCGCCGCTCCATCGGCAGGGCTTTTGACTATTAACTAAAACTGTTTCATCAACTGTATGAAAAAACGAAAAGAACGTGGAGTATTCAAACGGTGACCATGATCACCTTTGGGTTTTTAATAAGATTTAACAACTAAAAGGATCGGTGCCGGGAATTTCATCTTGCTTTCCATGGCATATAACCCAACCGCCATATCGCATAGCGCAGGCAACCACTTTGCCGGTCGGTCACCCGTCAGATCACTTATCCGTTTTTTGTGATGGCAATAAAACAAATTTGATCAGGTTGACCCCGCTCAGATATTGCTGTGCAGCGATTTTGAGCTGACCCGGCGTCAACCTGGTTAGCAAGCTATCGTATGCATTGATCTCGCTAAATGCGTCCCCGTTTTGCAAAGAGCCGTTCAAATAGTTCAGCCAATAGCTGTTATTATTGACGACAATTTCATGCTGCCGGCGCTCTTCAGCGATGAATTTGCCGAGATTTACCGCGGGCGGGCCGTTCAGCTTCAGCTTATTGACCTCATCAAGGGCAGATGCGACCAGCCGGTCGACATTTTCCGGTGAACAGCCGAAAGAGATGGAAAAGGTGTAATTCGGTTCCGGCAATTTATAGCTGGAAACACCCGCGGACGGGGAATATACACCGCCTTCCTCTTCCCGCAATCTTTCCAGCAGCCGGAATTCCAGCACTTCTTTTAAGGCATTTAAGGTGATATTATTCGCCAAGTTGTATTCGAACGATCCGGAGAAAATCAACTGAACAGTCGCTTTTGGCTCACTGCCTTTATATACGGTTTTCGAGATGACTCCTTTCGGTATGGCTATATGAAGATTTCTTGCGCGGACAGATTTGCGGGTTGCCGGCAATGCGCCCAGATATTGCTCCAGTAAGGGCTTTAACGTATCGGCGTCAAAACTACCGACAAAAGTAAATGTAAAGCCGCCCGCATCGCTGAAGCGCTCCTTGTATATTTCATAAGCCCTGTCCAGATTGATCTGACCAGCTTTGGCCAGGCTCGGTCCCGTACGGCGGACGTTGTAGCTGCCAAGCACTGCTGAAATAGTGTCCTGGAATACGCTTGAGGGATCGTTACCGCGGTTGGCCAGCGACGCTTTTAAGCGGGTGATCAGGCTTTCAAATTGTACCCTGTCTTTTCTGGGTTCGGTGAAATACCCGTAAACGAGTTCAAGTGCCAGCGGCAGGTCCTGCGGAACTGCGCTGCCGCTGACCGTTTGGTTGCGCTCATTGATCCCGGTTCTCACGCTGAGGTTCCTGCCGGTTAAGAATCGTCCCAGCTCAGCGCCGCTATAGTTGCCTACACCGTAGGAACTGATGATACCCGCAGCACTGGCCGACTGGTAATCAGCATCCGGATATAAGGATGTACCACCCGAAGCGAAACCGCTGAAGATAATTTCGTTCGTTTTAAATTTTGTCGGTTTTAAAACCACTTTGATACCATTGCTCAGCGTCAGGGTAGTAATTCCCATCACCTTGTCTTTTTTCTCCGCGATGATCTTTCCTTTTTTACGGGTTCCGGACAATAAGCTTTTGGCATTTTTTTCCTCTGAATACGGTTTGAAGGTTTCTGCTTCGACGGCTGCAAGCCAGGCATTAACGGTAGCTTCGTCAGGAAGTTCTGCCTTCTCCGTTTCGGGAGCCATGATCAGAATGTCCCGGTCCGTAGCTTTCAGGTAACTTTTTGCCAGCCCATTCAGTTCATCCAGCGAGATCCCCTCCAGGAATTTTTTTGTGAGGTCATATTCTGCCGCGATTCCCGGTGCGGCTTCTCCTTTCAAAAAATGCTGCAGATACTCCTGTACATAGCTTGAGGAAGGCGTTTTGTCCCGCTCTTTGAATGCCGCTTCGATACTGCTCCTGTAATTTGTCTTTGCCCGCAGCAATTCCGCTTCGGTAAATCCAAATTTCCTGACCCGCAGGGTTTCCCGCCAGACAGACTTAAAACCTTTCTCGAAATTTCCGGACCCGGGTTTAGCGGCCATATTCACCGTATAGGCGTCAAGCAACCCAAACAGCGTGCCCAGGCTGGCGCTTCCGTTCAGGAACTCGGGATCAGGTTTCCGTGATAGTTCGTCATACCGGCCGGCCAGCATCTGGTTGAGCAATGACCGCTGGATCGACCACCGGTAATCGGCAGCCGTCCTGAGTTCCGTTTTCGGCTGCTTGATTATGAGCTGCACGACGGTCGCGGTCATTTCCTTATCGGTCACCCGGATAAACTGGTTCTTTCCCGTCAGCGCTACATCATATTTTGTTCTGGGCTTTTCCTGCTCCGGGCTCTTCAGGTCCGCGAATTTTGCTTTGATGTTACGTTCCATGGCGTCGATGTCGATGTCGCCCACGACGATGAGCGCCTGCAGGTCGGGCCTGTACCAGTCCCGGTAGAATGCGCGGATCGTTTCCGGCTTAAATGTCTGCAGGACGTCTTCGGTGCCAATGGTCAGTCTGTCCGCGTATCTTGATCCGTTCAGCAGCCTGGGCAGGTAGTCGTGCAGCATTCTTTCTCTTGCCCCTTTACCCAGGCGTTTTTCTTCCAGCACGACACCACGCTCTTTATTGATTTCATCAGTCTCCAGTGACGCTTCCTGTGCCCAGTCGCGTAAGATCTGAAGACCGTTCCTGAGTATTTCCGGATCATCTGTCGGTAATGGCAACTGGTAGACCGTTTCATCAAAGCTCGTATAAGCATTGATATCAGCGCCAAACCGGACACCCGCTTTTTGCAGGTAGTCGATCAACTGGTTCTTCGGGAAGTGCGTCGTGCCGTTGAAGCTCATGTGCTCTGTGAAATGAGCGAGACCGCGCTGTTCATCGGTCTCCAGTATCGAACCGGTCTTATTAGCAAGGTAAAAGACCGCCCTGTTTTTGGGCTCGGTATTGTGCCGGATATAGTAGGTAAATCCGTTGGGCAGCTTCCCGGTACGGACGGCCGCATCCAATGGCAGGGGCGTTTGCTGGGCAAAGCCCTTAAAGCTTACTGCTGAGATCAGTATGATCATGAGCAATTGCCGGCGCTTTGAAATAATGTACTTATTCATTTGTTGTTGGTTTGTTGTTATTGGGGTTGTGGAAAAGGTCAGGTATGACTCAGCATGTGTTTACAGCATATCCAGAATTCCTTCATTTTCAATGATCATCATGCCCTGGCGGTCCGCGGTGATGCCTTCTTTCAGTTGATAGGTATAACGCGGGGTTTTGCCGTCCATCAGGGTCGGGAGATAAGCGAACCGGATATGATCTCCTTTTTGACGGAGCGTTTCACCGACCTCGATGATGTGGGTGGAAACGATATAAAAACATTTTCTGTAACGTGAAAATGCGGCGGTTACCGATAAAGTACCATCGTAGGCATCCTTTACATTTGTACCTTTGAATAATTCATCAAAAAGAACGACCAGGTTTTTTCCCGCGCTTACTTCTTCCGCGACCTTTTTTACCCGGAGTACTTCCGCGTAAAAGTGGCTGTAACCCATGTTCAGGTCATCGTGAACGTTGATGGAAGAAAGGAGACCGTCCCGAACAGAGAACTGCATATCCTTTGCGGCCACGGGAAAGCCCATATGCGCCAGGTAAACCGCTGTGCCCAGAGCCTTCATGAGGGTCGATTTGCCCGCCATGTTGGCTCCTGTTAAAAAGATCATATTCCCGTCGCCGTTCAGCGATACCGGGTTCGCCGTCCCGTTCAGCAGTGACGGATGCCATAAAGCTGAGGTTTCCAAAAAGTTGGCCTCCCGCGGAAGTGCTTCCGCATACTGAAGCCCTCTTTCCTTAGCAACGAGACCTACGGATATATAGACATCCAAACGATAAAGACATTCCAATACCGTTTCCATTTGTTGCCTCAGGGCGTTTTTTAACAGGTAGTCATAGGCCGTCAGGCGTTTCAATGGGATATGCGGTGTACCTCTTTCCGCACGGATCCATTGCAGCCGCGGATCAGCAAATACTTTTTGCAGGCGCTGTAGTTCTTTTTTATACGGATTGTCGTCTTTCACCTGGCCAGCAAGCTGTGTGGTCAGATCGCTGCAAGCATTTAATAATTCAATAGCGGCGGTCAGACCTTCATGCACTAAGCTGTATTCTGGATCTCTCAAAAAAGCCTGCTGGAATTTTTTTACCAGCAGCCCGGTTAAGGCCATTGGGTAATTGCCCGCCGTTCCGGCGTTCAAATAAGCTTCCGCTTTGGTAAACACCTCTCCGCTAATGGGGAACGGCAGGTTGAGCGCCATGAAAAAGCGAAAAAGCCTGCTGCGGGCGTTGATCTGCGCCGCCTCAACGAGCGGCTGGTTAAACATCTGCTCCAGCAGCCGCTCGCCGCCCCGGGTACAGGCCTTATTGAAAAGGCCGTAAACGGAATGTGGCTTATATTTGCCCAACAGATTCAGGTCCTGTAGCGTTTGCTGATCTGTCATAAAACTTCTCTGTTCCGGAGTTTCCGTCAGGTCCTGATCAGCCGCCATGCCTTTATCCAGGATCTCCAGTATCCGTTCGTTGTTAATGATGATCATCCCGTGACGGTCTTCAGTAATACCCTGTTCCAGTTTGTAAGTGTAAACAGGCTTCGTACCGTTCATTAACGTGGGCAGGAAAAGAAATTTAATATCAGGGCAGCTTTGCTGCAGAACGTCTCCCGCCTCAACGATATGGGTAGAGATCACAAAAATGCTGTTGCTATTGCGGGCGAAAGCCTGTGTGAAAGCGATCGTCGCCTCAGCGGCATCTTTCACGTTCGTACCACGGAACATCTCGTCAAAAACGACAAACAGCCTGCGTGTTTTCAGTTCGCTGGAAATTTTCTTTACGCGGAGGACTTCAGCATAAAAATGACTAGCGCCCATGCCGAGATCGTCAGGCAGGTTTATCGTTGTGTAAATACCATCCAGGACAACAAACGACATATTTACGCATGCCACCGGAAAACCCATATGGGCTAAATACAACGCAATGCTCAGCGATTTCATGAACGTTGACTTACCGGCCATGTTCGCGCCGGTCAGAAAGATCACGTTTCCTTCGGAAGTGATCCGGATGTCATTTGGTACGGCATGCGCCAAGCCGGGGTGATATAAGCCGTTTATCGTTACCGGGCGGTCGTCTGCCGGCAGCGCCTCCGGAAAGCTGAACCCGCGCTCACGGGCAACCCGGCCTGCCGCCATATAAACATCAAGGTGGTATAGAAGATCCAGCAGTTTATTTACGGCCCCGCGGTTCCGGAAACGAAGTAATTCGTCAAACTTAACCAGGGCGGTAAACGAAAGGCCGCCTTTATTTTCCGGCAATCCGGCGAATACAGGGTCCGACAATAATTTCCTGACCTCGTTCACGACCGCCTCAAACGGATGGCCGGGTTCCAGTTGCAGGCCGCTGATGAAATGACGGGTCATTTCCGCCAATTCAGCGATCCCCGCGATCCCGGATTTTATTTGCGCCGTCATCAGGTCCCCGGCCAGCGCGTGGGTTACCTTTTTTGCGACGGTGTCATCTTCTGCAGCCAGCTTGGTGCGGGTATCCGTGTTGTCCATGTATATTTGCACCGCGTCAAAGACCACCGTCCGGAACGGGTAGCCGGATTGAAATGCGGCAAAATAGCTGATGATCCCGGCTCTCTGGTTGATTTCAGCTGCATCTGAAAGCGGATACCGAAACATGGTTTCCAGGATGGTCGCTCCGCCGCGGGTGTCGCAGCGGTTAAAGATCGCAAAGATGGAATCTTGTCCCTGGCGCCCGAAAATATTCAGGTCTTCGAGCGTTTGTTTATCCGTAAGAAATGCCATACTTATTGTCTCTTTCGCCTGATAAGTAATACAGTACCAAATAATAACAGCAGTCCGGGCAATACCCAGATGTAGATGATCCGCAGTATATCAACCTGACCGGTCGTTAATTTTACACTTTTGTCCTTGTGTTCCGGACGGGAGCTGTCGATCGGAAATTGCCCGTAACTCAGCCAGCTGAACAGTGCGGTATTGAAAGCGAAATTGGAGGTTCTCATTGTAAACCGGTGCAATTCGGCATTGCTCATGAAATCGGCATCACCTGCCACGACAATGCGTTGTTCCTTTCCGTTCACTTTTCTCGTTAAGCCGAGTACGGTCGGGATCGGTCCCCGTGCGTCGCCGTCAGCTGCAGAGAAGTTTACCCGGCCCAGTGCAATCGCCTTCCTTCTTTTCTCTTCAACTGCGCTTGCGCTTTCTTCAGACGTGCTGCTGCTCCCGGCTATTGCCGTAGCATCTGCAGATATGGTATTATCCAGGTCAAGTTCCCGCTTCCTGTTCCAGGTGAGTTTACCATCTGTTACCAGTAATGGCTGAATATGAAAGGGACCGCCGCTGTTGTAGCTTAACCCTGCAGCTCCCGGCATGGTGACTTTCACGCTGTCCGCCCAGATTTTCGCCAGCGGTTTATAAAAGGTACAGGCCAGATCAGTAGGATTAGCCGTCACAAAATTCGGGGAAAAGTCAGCGCTTTGCTGAACGACCATACCTTCCATCAACTGAACGCCAAGTTGCTGTAAAAGCGGGTTCAGTATCGCCTGTTTACCAGGTTCTCCCGCAATTAACAAATTGCCGCCTTTGCCGATGTATCTTTTCAGTCTGTCCATGGCTTTGCTATCAAATTCAATTTTAGGGTCAGCGATAACCAGGGTGGAAATATCAGAAGGGATCTCCTGTTCCTCCACTGATACGGTATCCACATCAAATCCCTGATTCATCAGCGAGTTGCGGAACGTCCGGTCATTGTTCAGCGTCTTTAATTCCCGGTCACCAATTTTATTGATATCACGCTCCAGGTTGCCGGTAAGGAATGCGATCTTAGGGGCTTTTTCCTGGATAAGGTGCAGCAAAGCGGCGGAAACTTCTGTTTCACTCGGCCAGGTTTCCGGATCATTATAGATACGGAGGAACGTCGTCTTTCCCTTGTATTTCAGCTGCATGACATACCTGTTCAGTTCAGGTTTCAGGTCAATCACCTTATGAATTTCTTCAGGCGGCAGTATACGGGTGAGTTTGATGTCCTTGTATTTAGCATAGATCCCCGCGATCTCCTTCATGTTTTTGCGCGGATATGCCGTCAGCACATACATTTCCTCAAAAGGTGTGTCGTAATAACGAACCGTTTTCAGGATAATGTCGTTCTTAAAACGCATGTAAGGCTCCCACCGCGCCAGGTTTCGGTTATACGATGTAAAACTTCCCAGGTCCCAGTTCCTCGTTAACAGGTTGCTGTAGGCAGTTATTTCCAACGGCTCGTCCCCCAATTTCTCAAGTACCTTTTGCGCGTTGACCGTCAGGGTTTGCGACTTGGTTGATGTCGCATCATAATAACCGATCAAAGCAGGCCTGGAGCTGATATAACCTATCCCCAGAGCGGAAATAATCACGGCCAGGTATCTGGCGGCTTTGACGACAGGTGGCTTGGATTCTATCCCGGCCTTCAGCTTATAGATACTGAGGCCCAGGAAAATATAAACGATGACAAGGAAGTAGACGACATCTTTGGTGGTCAGCAGTCCCGAGAGCATTTTTTCGGTACGTCCTGCTACGGAAAGAAAATACGTCAGTTCCCTTACAAAATCAATATCCTGCCAGACGCCGCCGACATAATACAGGAGTCCGATCATCAAAAAGGTACAGACCGCCGCGACCACCTGGTAGTTGGTCAGGCAGGACATAAACAGGCCGATCGCTGAATACGCGCAAAGCAGCAGGAAAAAGCCGAGCGTGGCCGTCATCAGCATACCGGTATCCGGGAACCGGATCTGAAAGATGCCTGATAAAATAAAGATCCCGACAATGCCCACGAGCAAAAGGCAGAACAGTACCATGCCGAGAAACTTCCCGAACACAATTTCTCGTATTTTTATAGGGGATGAATAGAGTAACTTGATCGTTCCGCTACTGGTTTCGCGGCTGATCAAACCCATGGTCAGCAAGGGAATGTACAGATAAAGATTCCTGATCACGGCGGGGAACAAACTGTTTTCGCTGAGAAACATTTTGGCTGTCAGATCGGTGACCCACCTCAGGTCGCCACCCATTTCCTGCACCTTGGCAACGCTCTCTATCGCGCGGACGTAAACGATGCCGCATTGTACCAGGAACACGATCATGATGAACCAGGCGATCGGGGAGTAAAACAAGGTGCGCAACTCCGTTTTAGCTACGCTGAGAATTGTCTTCATGGAGTCTTTTGTTGAGGTGATTTGTTTGATAATTGTTGAAATATCTCATCGAGCGCTGTTTTATCGAGGGCGATCTCGCGGAGCCGCCAGCCATTATGGACACTGGCTGCCACGAATTCTTCGGTGATCTCCTGGTCGCCGCTGAAATAGATGCGAAGCTGGCGTGGAGTGAGCTGCTCGACCCGGGTAATACCTTTTATTTTGTGCAGTTCAGCCTCCGGGGGAGGGTTTTCCATAGTGATGAGCATGCTATGCGGCAGCACATAATTATTGAATGCTTCCATGGTATCAGAAAAAACGATCCTGCCATCTTCGATCATCCGGATGTCCTTACAAAGCACCTGCACTTCTGTAAGGATATGTGAGGAGAAAATAACCGCCCGCTCGTTAGCGATCTCCTTGATCAGCGACCTGACTTCGAGGATCTGATTAGGGTCCAGGCCATTCGTCGGTTCATCCAGTACGACCAGCCTGGGTTTGTGCACGATCGCCTGTGCTATTCCGACACGCTGACGATACCCGCCGGAAAGGTTCCGGATGAGCCTTTTGCTGAAGTGGTCGATGCCACAATATTGTTTGGCTTCTTTAATCGCTGCCTGCGTGATGTCCTTCGGCATTAGTCTCAGACGTGCACAGAAGTTCAGGTATTCGTCGACCGTGAGGTCCATGTACAGCGGCGGGTTTTGCGGAAGGAAACCGATCTGTCTTTTTGCTTCCAGCGGATTGTCGCGCATACTGGTGCCATTGATAAATACCTGGCCTTCTGTCTGGTTGAGTGCGCCGCAGAGTATGTTCATGATGGTCGACTTTCCCGCACCGTTAGAGCCCAGCAGGCCGACAATGCCGGTTTTTGGGATCTCCATGTTGATGTCACGGATCGCCCATGATCGGGCATAACGGTGCGATAAGCGCTCAATTCGTACAATTGATTCTTTCATTGATTGATGCTGTTAGAAATTTTTTGGCTTAGGACATCGTTCCCGGAGCAATAAATTCATATCGCTCCGGAAATTCGCCCGCCCGGTTATTCGTATCCGGGGTTTTGAACAAGAAATGGGTTTAAAATTAATTCAGTAGCGGGAACCGGGAACAAAGCGTCTGTACTTTGCCAGTTAGGCTTTTCTGCGCCCAGGACCTGGTCGATCGTTCCGGTCCTTTTCAGGTCATACCACCGGTGGCCGCCTTCGCAGAAGAGTTCGATCCTGCGCTCTCTCATGACCGCAGCGACAATATCAGCCTCAGCAACTGGCCCGCTGTAAACGGGCAGACCTACCCGTTCCGGATTCCGGATCTTATTCAGATCCGCGATAGCATCCGTGGTTTTTCCCTGGTGCGCCAGCGCTTCAGCTCTGATCAGGTACATCTCGGCCAGTCTGATCAGCACATAGTCTTCCGCAGGAGCTCCCTCGAGCGTACGCTGTTTGTATTTGGCTGGATAGATGTAATTTGTACCACTCAGTGATTTTACGCCTGTCCATTGCGTCATGCGCAGATCGGCAGGATCAAATGACGCCAGCATAAAGGGCGATAAATAGTATGCCGGAACCCTGCTGTTAAACGGATTAGCAACGAAGGTAAATCCTTCTGCCGTTTGAGCGAACGTTCCGTTCGACGGCAATTGCCAAATCGCTTCGTTACTGCCTTTCAGGAAGATCTCGGCAAGGTTGGCCAGGCTGTAAGCCCCGGAGTTGATGATTTCGCCGGCAGCAAGTTCAGCATTGTTCCACTGCCCTCTGTACAGGTAGACCCTGGCGAGTAAGGCACTGGCTACCATTTTATTGGGACGGGCCCGGCCTTCTGAGGGATAGTCGTTCATTAACAGTCGTTTTGCATCATTCAGATCAGCCAGGATCTGATCGTAAACAGCGTCGGCGGACGCCCGCGGGAGTGCTTTGTTAACCTGATAATCTGTCGTCGTCACAACAGGAACACCGCCGTAAAGGTTGACCAGATGCAGGTAAGTATAGGCCCTGGCAACTTTAGCCTCACCGATCAACTGGTTCTTCAGCGTTTGGCTGATCACATTGGTGCCGTCTATGTTTTCCAGGCAGGAATTAATGCGAAACAGATTTTTGTAAGCATCCCGCCAGTTACTCGCTGCGGTACCATTGGTATTCAGGATAGTGTTATTCAGCAAAGTGATATCAAGGCTGTTCGCCGGCACAGCCAGTTCGTCGCTGGTCAGTCCGGTAGCGATCGTGACGTTTGCGCTGTAAAAGTTTCGCTGGCTCGGACCAAACGCGACATAAATGCCGGCCCAGGCGCTCATGATCGAGCTGCTGTCCGCAAACATGGCCGAATTAGGGATCTCGCTGATCGGATTAGGCGGAATCTCTATCAATTTTTTGCAGGATGTTAGGAATGACACCGCCATACTGATGATGACTGCAAGAATTATATAATGATTTTTCATGTGCTGTTAATTAGAGGTTTAACGATAAGCCGGCAACAATTGTCCTTTGAAGCGGCAAAGTGAATAAACTTCCGACCGACTCGGGATCACCTACTTCGAAGCCACTGATCACGAACAGGTTCTCGGCATTGACATACACCTGCAAACCTTTAAGTGAAAGTTTCTTTAATAAGCGGTCCGGTAGTGAGTAGGAAAAATTGACATTTTTTAGCCGCGCGTAGGTTGATTCCGAATAAGCGCCGGTTGAATTCACGAAGGCCCTTGTCGGCGCGTCAAATGCTGAATTCGGATCCGTGGTAAATTTTTGTATCTGCGTGATATCACCTGGCTTTTGCCAGCGTGCAAGCGCTGCGACAGGGAGATTCATCATCTGACCCGGCACCCTCATCTGTGAGTATAAAGCACCAAGCCAGTTCCTGGTCGTCCCTTTCGAGAATTGGAACAGGAACGATAAACTGAATTTTTTGTAGCTAAGCACGTTGCCTAAACCTCCGAAAAACTCTGGCGTGATATCCACTAAGCGTTCCCTGTCCGCCTGGGCCGGTGTGGAAGTGACTTCGCCGCTTTTGGTATAAAATTCAAATATGCCTGTTTCGGGATTTACCCCCTTGTACCTGTAAGCAAGTGTCGTGGTGATCGGCTGCCCGATTTCATAATCAAAAGAGTAGGAAGAATTGGCCAGGTCCGGAAATTTCAGCAACTTGTTACGATTCCTCGAAATGTTAAAATTTGTGGTCCATTTAAAATTGGCGGTCTTGATATTCACCGTACTCAGGGTGAATTCCAATCCTGTGTTCTGAACGGTCGCCGGAGAGTTTTCGATCACACTTTCGTAACCGGTCTGATAAGGCAGCCTGGCATTGATCAGCTGGTTATCGGTACGGCTCCGGTACCAGGTCGCGTTAAGGGATATCCTGTCTTTAAAAAAGCCCAGATCAAGACTGGCATTCAATGTTTTCTTTACATCCCAGCTGTAGTTCGGGTTGTAAAGATTCGCCGGTTCGTATCCTCTGGTTCCCTGGAAGGGGTCGAACATCGCCTGCCAGAAGGTTTGGTAACGGTAGGGCGCCACCGCGTCAGTACCGGTCGAACCGTAACTTCCGGATAATTTACCGAAGCTTAGAAAAGGCAGAAAGGCTTTCACCGGCTGCTCCTCGGAGAATATCCAGCCAATACCCGCGGAACCGAAATTGCCGAACTTTCTGTTTGGGCCGAAATTGCTGGAACCGTCTCGCCGGCCAGTCAGGCTGACGATGTATTTCTGATCATAAATGTAGCCGATCCTGCCGAATGCGCCTATATATTTGTAAATATTGCCGCCATCAAGTACCGTGATTTCAGAGGCCGCTGCGACAGAACCCAACAGCGCGTCGTTTCCATAATCGGTACCCGTTATGATGGAATTGTCATTTAAGTTTTTCTTGTAAGTGCCGCCGATCAGTACGCTCAGCTCACCTTTGCCAAGTTTGCTGACATAATCAAGTTGCGGCTCGATGTTGATGGTTTGAAAGTTGTTGCTGCCAAAGGTAGCATAAGACACGTCGGTGCCGGGAGCCATCGATGAAAGCGGGTTTTGTTGTACTTCACTGGTCGTATTCCGGTTGTAGCCCAAATTCACTTTTGCCTTTAATCCGGGCAAAAATTCATAGGAAACCGATAGCGAATTGTTAAGATTGTGGGACTGTGTCCGCCCGACCCGTTTTAGTGCACCGAAGGTTTGGTAATCGTTGAGCGCAACGCCGTTATAGGTCCAGATCGGGCTGCCGTTCGCATCGACGAGGTCAGGGTAATTGGGCGGTGTAAGTAAGTTTCTCGCAAGTGATGCGGCTGCGGATGCCTGGTTATTCTGATAGGCATAATCTGCGATGAGCCCAACATGCAGGCGCCCGTCGGGACTGTTGTAATTAAAACCGGAATGCAGGGTGTAAACGCTGTTGGAAAGGCCTCCCGGAAAATTGTAACCCTGGCGGTTAAATCCAGTGGATATCATAAAGTTGGTGGTATTACTGCCACCGGAAAAACTGGTATGGACGTTTGTATTCGAGGTCGAATTTCCCAAAAGGTAATTAGCATAGTCCCGGTATTTGGTCTGGTCGAATACCGTCAGGTCCGGCGCGTAATTGGACGGGCCCGGATCTGTTCCCTGAAGATCCGTTATGCCGTCGTTCGCGAAGGCCTCTCTTCTCATGTCAAGATACTGCTGGGTGTTCATCATGGTAACCAGCCTGCTCGCAAAGTCTACACCCGTTCTGGCAGATACCGACAATTGTGGTTTGCCGGGTTTTCCTTTTTTAGTCGTGATCAGGATCACGCCGTTCGAGCCCTGGCTACCGTAAATAGAGGTTGCACCGGCATCCTTCAGAACAGTTACACTTTCAATATCACCCGGATTCAGTGTACTGAACGGACTTAATCCTGTCGAATAGTTGAAACCCCCGTTTTGAAAACCGTCAAGCAGATTGATATTATTGTTCTGGCTGGCCATCGGGACACCGTCTACGATAAACAGCGGCTGATCATACGGCGTAATATTACTATTGCCGTTATACAGTGTGTTCTGTCCCCTGACCTGTACCCGTACAGCCGCGCCGGGCGCGCCGGAAGTAGTTGTCACCAGCATCCCAGGCACTTGCCCCTGCAAAGCAAGCAATACGTTCGATACCGGGTGCTTTTCAATTTCTACGGCGTTTACCGTAGCCACCGAGCCAATGTTAAACCTTTTGGTCGTCGTGCCGTAGGCGATGACCTGTATCTCGTCCATATTGGATGTCGCCTGCTTCATAATGAACTCCAGGGAGTTCAGTCCCTGGCCTTTCCTGATCTCTAAGGTTTGCTCGACTTTTTGGAAGCCTATATAAGTAATTGTGATCTTGTAAGTTCCTTCCGCAACGGAAGGGATATTAAATCTGCCGGTAACATCGGTGGTCGCGTGGTAACTTTTAGGCCCCTTTAAGCTGACGGAAGCGCCGATGAGTCCTCTGTTCAACGTATCGACAACAGTTCCGGTGATCTGTTCATCGAACATAGCGGATTTGACCGTCGCTTTAAGCTGGTCAAATAAAGACAGCTCCTTTTTCCTGATGACAATGATCTTGTCCTTTATGGTAAATTCGAGGTTTTGATCTTCAAACACGGCCTGAAGTGCCGTCTCCAGTGTTTGATTGTTAATGTTGACGGTAACGCCCTTTGCGTTTTCAAGTAAACGGTAATCAAACACGAAATCATAGCCGGTCTGGCTCCTGATCTTGGAAATTACCGATTCCAGCGATGCATTCTTTTCTTTTAAGGTGACATTTTGGGCTAAGCCGGCAGCAGATACCTGCATTAGGGACGTGATCAGCATCAGCGTGACTAATTTCATAATCAATATCAGATTGCTTGGCAGCCGCAGTCGGGGCACGCCGAGGTTAAAAGCATATATTTTCATACTTTTGTCTTGGTTTGAGTTAATTAAGGTTGTTGACTAAATAATTTATCCCGCCTTTGGTGGGAAAGGTTGGCTCAAACTTTGGAGGGCAGTGTTAGCGCACTGTCTTCCTCTTTTTTTAAGCTCCTGATCTGCTTTAACTTTCCTGTCGTAAATATTTTGTCATGTTGTTTTTGTTTAGTTTAGTTAATATTTGATTAATTCGGGTTAATTACTATCCGGTGTTACCGTCACTTCCTTTCCTTCTATCCTGAACCTGACATGGCCCGCCGTAGCGATCCGCTCTAAAACGGCAGATAATGGTTTGTTCCTCGAAATTTGACCGATCAAGGGGATCGCTTTTATTTCGGCGCTTGAAAAAGTGACCTCCACATCATACCACCTCGCGATGTCATGCAGTACATTTTCGAGTGTTTCCCCCCGGAAATAAAAGTCGTTCTTTATCCAGGCTGTCTCCTTGTCGGTATTGGCGGGATGCACGCTCAGGGTTCCGCTTTTCAGGACCGACTGTTGGTCGGGTTTTAAAACAATTGCTAGCTGTCCGGAACCATTGGCCGGAGGAGTTGCCGGTGCTTTGGAAACCGGCCGGGGGGTTATTTTCACAGATCCCTCCAGAAGGGTCGTTGTAGTGACGTTTTCTTCCCTGTAATTTCTGACATTAAAATGAGTACCCAGCACCTGTAGTTGCTGATCAGTTGTATTGACAATAAAAGGATGGGCTTTATCTTTGAAAACCTCGAGATAGGCCTCGCCGCTGATCTGAACTTCACGGCGCATGCCTGTAAACGCCACGGGAAATTTGATCGAGGACGCAGCGTTGAGCCACACCCTGGTGCCATCAGGCAGCGTAAAGAGATAACTTCTGCCATTGGCCGTTGATGCTGTTAAAATCGCGGCGGAGCGTGATTCTTTGTAAGTTCCTTGCCGTAGCGACGGATCTACAACGCTTCCGTCCTCATAGGAAATACCCGATGTGTTTGCAACGATACCATTCTTATCTCCGCTCAAAGAAATTACCTTACCGTCCGCCAGCGTCAGGGTCGCACCTTTCGTGCCGGGGGCGACGTCGTTGACGATCTGAACCTTTGTGAGTTTATTATTATCGGGACGGTGGGAATTAAAAGGATCGAAAAGATAAACAACCAGGAAGATCGCGGCTACCGCAGCAGCGGCAGCGAGCCATTTCAACTTAAACAGCTTTACATTATTTGGCGGCCGTTCACCACTTTGCCGGATCTGCGCAAGACCGCTTAATGTTTTGTTCCAGGTCGCTTCGGCATCCGTAGCCGCATATTGCGTTAGCCTTTCGCGAAAATTATCCTCCTGAGAAAAATCCTCGAGAAACTGTCTGTTCGCATCAGATTCAAGCCATTGATTAAGTTCCTCACGCTGCTCAGGCAAAAGTGAGCCCTGTAGGTGAGCTGTGATCAGTTCAGCGATACGGAAAGGATTTACGGCCATTAGAACTAATTCAATTAATGTTAAGTTAACGTGTTTTTTATACTAGAACACGCTCACCTGGCCAAACAACCCATGAAATGAAAAATAAATATTAAGGTCTGTTGTGAATGAGTAACAAGGCCAGCGCAAGCGCGGAGGACAATCCTTTTTTCAGAAGAGAGGCTTTGAGCAGTTCCACCGATCTGCTTTTATAATTGCGGACAGTTTGTACATTGATACCCAGCTCTGCAGCAATCTCACTGGTATTTTGCTGGTCGAAATAAACCCGTTTGAAAACTTCCCTGTAATTCTCAGGGAGCAACTCAATTTCGCGGTGCATGGCCTCAAGAACTTCCGACTCTACGATCTTATAAAGCACATCCTCGGAAGATGCTTCCAGTTCCTGGTAAAAAGCCTGCTGTGAGGCCGATTTGACCTTGAGGTGCCGCAAATGATTTAAACAGGCATTACGGCAACTCACATATAAGAAGCTTTTTACCTTATCAGCATCTTCAAAATGTCCCCTTCGTTCCCAGAGTTTGACAAAACAGCCGGCTACAATGTCTTCCGCCTCCGCTTCGTCTTCGATCATTCTTAAAGCGAAGTGGCCCAGCGATTTTTGGTGAAGTTTAAAAAAATGGGATAAAGCGGATTCATCGCCCCGGGCCAGGGACGTGATCAAACTTCGCTCATTATCTAAACCATCGGCTGCCATTTATGCATTGGATAAAACTAAAGCGCAATATCACACTAATTATTGAAAGGGCAAAGAAGCCAATAACTAGGGCAATGGCTGTTCGGTATGGTGAGTAAGCTGCAGCACAATCATGCTTTCATTAACTACGATGAATTCGCCAATTCCACGCGGCCGGTTCGCAAATTCAAATTGACAACAAACCCGCCTTTCCGGGCCGAAGAAAGAAAGGGCCGCCCATTATTCAACAATAAAGAGAATGAGCCGTGCAGCAAGTAAAGTTTGAGCCGGTCAGCAAATTTTGCGGGAAGCATTATCCTCAGATTTGTAACAACGGGTCTACCTGAAATAATCAAAAAGGAATTTTATGACAGCAGAAATCAAAAAAGGTTGGTCACTTGACGATATCCAATCACAAAAAGGAAAGGTGATACTGGTTACAGGCGCGACAGATGGCTTGGGCCGGGAGGTCGCCATGGCACTGGGCGGTAAGGGCGCGACGGTTATCGTGGCCGGGAGAAACCGCAAGCGTGGTGAAGAGGTCGCCGGCAAAATACCGTCGGGATCATTCGAACCCCTCGATCTTGCAGATCTTGATGACGTTCGTGAATTTTCCGAGCGCATACTGGAAAAATATCCAAGGCTGGACGTACTTATCGCCAATGCGGGCATATCGCTACCGCCTACACTACAAAAGAGCCCTGAAGGTTTCGAATTGCAGATGGCGGTCAATTATTTCGGGCACTTTGTTTTAACCGCGGCATTGTTTCCAGCGTTGTCGGCTGCATCCGGCAGAGTGGTTACCGTAGCCAGCTTAGCTGCCACCCGCGGCAAATTTGACATTGACGATCTCAATGGTGAGAAAGGATATGCACCGATGAAGTTTTACTCGCTTTCGAAATTGGCGGTTATCCTGTTTGCCCAGGAACTCGACAGGCGTTCTAAGGACAACCGCTGGAACATTACCGCACTCTCTGCCCACCCGGGTTTTTCAAGGACCAATCTGGGTCATTCAGGGCCTCAGATAGGATCCAAAGGTTGTATCAACTGGGTTGGGCTCAGCACAGCCATTCTCGGGCCGCTGTTCGGGCAATCGGCGGCAAACGGCGCATTGCCGATACTCTATGCGGCCACTGCTCCCGAAGCGGTTGGAGGGATATATGTCGGCCCGGGAGGTGCAGGGCAAATGAAGGGTTCACCAAAAGTGGTTGAACTGCCCGAGGCAGCAAAGGCCTTAAAAGACGCGCAGCTTTTATGGAATCTAACCGAGCGCTTAACCGGCGCAAGTTTTCCGCCACCACTATCATAGAACAAAGTATTCTGACTGAGCAATTGCTTTAATCTAACGGAAATTCATTTAATACAGAATTATTATGTTATCACTACACGGAAAAACAGCGGTCGTTACCGGAGGTTCCCAGGGAATCGGCGCAGGTATCGTCAGAAAGTTCGCGAAAGAGGGCGTCAATGTCGTCTTCAATTACAATACCAATAAAGGGCCTGCGGAGCAACTTGTGGAAGAGCTTAAGGGAACCGGAGCCCGCCTGATCACGGTTAAGGCAGACGTGACGAATGCGGCAGAACTGGATGCTATGTTCGGAACGGCAGTTAACGAATTTGGAAATTTGGACATTCTCGTAAACAATGCAGGGATTTTTACTTTCAATCCCATTGATGCGCTAACATTTGAGGAGGTCAACCGAATTTACAACACTAACGTCTTTGCGCCCGTTTTCGCCATTCAGACAGCCCTGAAAAGCTTTAAAAACGGGGGAAGTATCATCAACATCGGGTCAATAGCGGCTTCACTCACACCGCCAAATGCGCTCGCCTATTCATCCGGCAAAAAAGCCCTTGAGGGGATAACCAAAGTACTTTCCAAGGAACTGGCACCAAGAAAAATCAGGGTCAACCAGATTAATTCCGGCGCTGTCAGAACAGAGGGCACACAAAAGGCAGGCGTAACAGAAGAAGTGGAGCGGGATCTTTTGAAGACAATTCCGTTAGGTAGGATCGGACTGCCGGAAGACATCGCAAATTTAACAGCCTTTTTAGCTTCTGATGAAGCGAATTGGATAACAGGGGAAATTATAAGGGTGGCCGGTGGGGCAGGCTAATCAATCTAAGCAGAATCGTCGCGCTTTAGCCTTCAGGTGTTCAACGCAAATGATCCCCTTGCTTTAAAAGATAAAGGCGAAATGTAAAGAATTGGCCCAATGCCCCATGCTTCGAACTGTTACTCAGGCCGCCCGGGTCATACCCTCAACCGGTCTGGGCATAGGTCCCGATCACCCGCGCGGAAGATCATCAAAGCATAACCGGCATCTGTCCCATCATTGTGGACGTAACCAGCCCGATACAAACTGTTGCGCCGACAACCAGTGCGCGGTAAAAATCACGGTCGACCTGTTTGGCAGCCGGACACACTAAAACCATACGATCATGTTCATTCACAATTTATTAGTTTCTTGTTTTCACTTCCTGGAAAATCGGATCTCAGTCCGCTTCATGGCCTCAACGGTATTTACCGCATTTTTGACCCTGCCCTTTAGTTTAAAGGCACAAACTCAAGATAGTATTGTTATGAAAGTCACCCGCTTCGCTGCCGATAAGTTCGCCGAACAGCGACCTTTTAGTATCGACTTTAAAGAATACGGAAATTATAACTTCTCATCAAATACAAAAGACCGGGACCTGCCCGATGGAGAATTTACCAAATGGCTGCAATTTACCGGCAGTGCCAATATTAATCTGCTGCAAAACCAAAGGTGGTTGTTACAAGCCAACGGGCTTTATAGGTTTGTATCTGCCGAATCTCGATTTTCGGCGTCTGCACCCGGTCTTCAGCAAAACTATAACGAGGATCACCATTACCATACTGAAGGGTTAAACCTGAGTTACTTTTCAAAACTCTTTGGTAAAACAGCTATCTATACAGCAGGTTTTGCATTAGACGGCAGTGAAAAAAGGATTGAAAGGGTACGCGGAATTTTTAGCGGTATAGTGGTGCTGAAAGCTAATGAAACAACGACGATGAGTGTAGGATTAGCCGGAACAACGGACCCGGGCGCCCCAATCCCTATTGCCCCCTTATTTATTTACCAGCATAAGTTTTCTGATAAGCTAACGGTAGATCTTACCCTTCCACAATATATTTACCTGCGCAGGCAGATGTCAAATAACGGCAGGCTTTCTTTAGGCTTTGATCTTGATTTCAACACAACGTTTTTCCTGTATGACCGTGATGCTGCCAATACCACGTATCAGTATCGTCAATTGGACGGCAACCTGGGCCTGGTTTACGAACATGTTTTACCGGGCAGCATTACCCTCACTTTCAAAACAGGTTTTCGTGTAAACCCTACTGTAAGAGTGCTTGAAAAGAACAGTTCATTCAGCGATTATGCCTGGGAAGCGCATACCGATCCGGCCCCTTACGCTAATATCGGCTTCTCATTTAATCCTTTTAAAAAGCATAAAAAGTAGGTTTTGGGCTGTAGGCCAAACTGCTGTAACCATTAATCACACTTACGGTGCAACATTATTTCAACAAGCAATCGCTTGTTGAAATAAGTAGTGCCTACCCGAATCTATAAGTAACGCCATGAAAAAAGAGCTGCATCGAACAACCTTCCGGCATTTGGTGATCTTGCTGGTTGCAGTATTGCTGACCTTATTTCTGCACCAAATGGCCGTAGCCCAAACAACAACCGTTTCGGGTAAAGTGAACGATGCCAAAACACATAAGGCGGTTCCCTTCGCTACCATAGTATTTACCGGAACATCCACCGGCATCTCCGCTGATGCTTCAGGTCATTTCAGGCTCTCGGGAAATGCAACCGTTGACAGGATCAGTATCTCGCATACCGGCTATGCGACAAGGACCCAGCAGATAAAGGTGGGCCAAGAGCAAACAGTCGATGTAGCGATGAATCCGATTAACCTTCAGCTTGGTGAAGTTAGGGTACTTTCGGGCAGAAAAAAAAGGTACACTAATAAAGACAACCCTGCAGTTGAGCTGATACGTAAGGTGATCGCTAATAAAGAGAAGAACGGGCCGGAGGCTTATGCGTTCACGCAGTACAAGAAGTATGAAAAGATGTTCTTTTCATTGAGCAACCTGTCTGAAAACTTCAAAAACCGTAAGATGTTCCGGAACTATCAGTTTTTATTTCAACAGCAGGACTCGACCGCCATCGGGGGCAAGAATTTGCTGCCGATGTACGCCGAAGAGAAGCTATCGGAGAACTATTACCGCAAAGACCCTGAAAAAATTAAACAGATTGTCACTGCGCAGAAGCAAGTGAAGTACGACGAGAATTTCATTGATAATGAGGGGCTGCGCCAGTATTTTAACCGCATGTACCAGGATATTAATATCTATGATAACAATATCTCCTTGTTGAGTAACCAGATACTCAGCCCGATCGCAAACTCAGCTCCGTCGTTTTACAAGTTCTTCATTGTGGACACCTTAAAAGACCAAAACCCGCAACTGATTGAGCTGAGTTTTACGCCGCGTAATACCACAGGCATGTTGTTCGAAGGGCGCATCTACATCACACTTGATGGTAACTATGCCGTAGAGAACGCGGTGCTTTCAGTCAATAAAAATATTAACCTCAACTTTGTCCGGCAAATGCAGGCATTGCTTAGTTTCGAAAAAAGCCCGGACGGACGCTATCACTTGAGTAGCAGCGATCTGAAAATGGACTTCGGGCTGAATAAGGACAAGGGCGGCGGTGTTTTCGGACAACGTACCGTAACTATTCAGGACTTTATCATTAACAGTCCTCTGCCCAAAACAACTTACGATGGTCCCGCCGTGGTCATTGCAAAAGACTCAGAGGAAAAAGGTGACGCGTTTTGGGCAGAGAACCGCCTGGACACCCTCAGTTCCCAGCAGCGGGATATTTACAAAAACATCGACAGCCTGCAAACCATACCCTCCTTTAGGCGGACGATGGACCTGGTTACCCTTTTTGTTGCCGGGTATAAGAACTTCGGGCCGTTCGAAATAGGGCCGGTAAATACTTTTTACAGCTTTAATCCGGTTGAAGGATTAAGACTGCGTCTGGGCGGGCGTACTACGGCTGCGCTGAGCAAGCGCTATTATTTTGAGACCTATGGCGCCTACGGGCTAAAAGATGAGAAGTTTAAATATTTCCTGAGCACCACTTATTCCATCAATAACAAATCAATCTATGCTTTCCCGCAGCATTACGTCAGGGCGAGTTTTCAGCATGATACCAAAATTCCGGGACAGGAACTGCAGTTTGTGCAGGAAAGCAGTCTGCTGCTCTCCTTTAAGCGGGGCAACAATGACCAATGGCTGTATAACGACCTGTTCAGGCTGGATTATGTACACGAATACCAAAGCCACTTTTCTTATGCGCTGGGCTTTAAAAAGTGGGGACAGAGCGCTGCAGGTGCGCTGCGTTTTGAAAACCTGTTGCCTGATGGTTCGCTCAACCCGGTTAACAAAATCAATACTTCGGAGCTTTCCCTTGAATTGCGGTACGCACCAAAGGAAAAGTTCTATCAGGGTAAGTTGTACCGGACACCTATCCCAGATAAATACCCAATTTATACCCTTCGTTACAACCAGGGAATTAAAGGCTTACTGGGCGGCGAGTATCATTACCAAAGTGTTAACGGGAATATAAGCAAGCGGTTTTACCTGTCAAACCTGGGCTTTACCGATGTATCAACCGAAGGTGGTTATGTTTTTGACAAGGTACCTTTTCCCTTACTGGTTATACACCGGGCAAACCAAAGCTACGCTTTTCAGCTGCAGTCGTTCAACCTGATGAATTTCCAGGAATTTATAAGCGACCGGTATGCCAGCATCACTATTGACCATAATTTTAATGGGTACATTTTCAACAAAATCCCTTTGCTTAAAAAACTAAAACTTAGGGAAGTGTTGAACTTCAAGTCGCTGTGGGGAGGCGTACGGGCCGAAAACAACCCGGCTAACGACCCCTCCCTGCTCCGCTTCCCAAGAAATGCGAACGGCCTTCCGTCTGCTTATTCACTATCCAACGGGCCCTATATGGAGGGCAGCGTTGGCATCAGTAATATTTTTAAAATATTGCGGGTGGATATGGTCAAACGCTTTACATACCTCAGTAACCCAGGCGCTCCGGAATGGGGGGCGCGTGTCTTTATTAAATTTGATTTTTAAGTACCGGATAGTCTGCGTTCAGAGTTCATTAAACTTTGGTTCGTAAAGACTAAATTGCGTGAACGAAAGAAGCTGCAACATGTACAGTAAACCGCATAGACATTCGCTCGTTTTGTTGATAGCGACAGCCTTATTATCGATAACCGCAGGTTGCGGTCTGGTCAAGTCGTTGGGCAGAAATCCGGTCGGTGAAGACTTGGTTAAAATCGAAAAATTATCAAATTACAAAAACGGACAGTTTCAAAATCCTGAATGTGAAGATGCCGCCGTGGAAGCGCCCAAAAGCAGCCGGCGTTTTTTGTCTATGTTCAACCGTCCTTCAACGATCAGGCCTTCAAATACGCTGCCATGGAAAAAAACCGACCTCAGGAGCCTGAAAACGGCGGTGCCTACTGTAACATGGTTCGGGCATTCCTCTTTGCTGATCCAAACCAGGGAAGGAAATGTTTTGACAGATCCGATCTTTAGCGGCCATGCAGGCCCGGTTCCCGGTCTCATTAAAGCTTTTAAGGGCAGTGATCATTACAAAGCGAAAGACCTCCCGTCTATAGATGTCCTGATCATTTCACATGATCATTATGACCACCTGGATTATAGCACGGTTAAAAAATTAAAGGCGCAGATCAAAATGGTCGTTGTTCCGGTGGGTGTTGGGTCACACTTTATTTATTGGGGCTTCGATCCAAAAAAAATCATCGAATTGAACTGGGACCAGTCCGTCAGCCTGCCTGGAGGGTTAATAATCACTGCGACGCCTGCACGCCACCGGAGTAACCGGACATTTGTTCAGAACAAAACATTATGGGCATCTTACGTGATACAGGCCGGAGACCATAAACTATTCTATAGCGGCGACGGCGGCTATGGCACCCACTTTAAGACTATCGGCGAACGTTACGGGCCATTTGATCTGGCCTTGATGGAATGCGGACAATACAGTCCTAACTGGGCAGAAACCCACATGACCCCAGATCAAACCGCACAAGCAGGGATTGATCTGCAGTCAAGGATGATTCAGCCGGTCCACTGGGCCAAGTTTGCAGAAAGCGATCATCCATGGAACGAGCCGGTTAAATTATTGCTGACTGCTGCTGAACGATTAAACATCGAGGTTAATGTTCCCCTCATCGGTGAAGCCTACAGGTTGGGAAGCCCTGTAAAACATCTGGTATGGTGGGATTTTGAGTAAGGAAAGGCGAATTGCCGGTTACAAGTTGGAAAAGTACTTATATGTTCAATTATTTATTTAACTTCTGAAATGAGAAAACTATTTCACAAAATCCTGATTGTTATTTTGATGGCCATTGGCAGTTACGGGCACGCAGTCTACGGGCAACAACAAAGCACAACCCAGCCTGTTAAAAATATTGTGTTGGTACATGGTGCTTTCCTGGACGGATCGGGCTGGGAAGGTGTATACAATATCCTGACAGCAAAGGGCTACAAGGTTACAGTCACCCAGCACACACTAAGAGATTTTGACGATGACGTTGCTACCGTAAAGAGAACAATAGACCTGCAGGATGGCCCCTGCATCCTGGTCGGCCATAGCTATGGAGGTGTTGTCATTTCCGCTGCCGGAAACCACCCCAAAGTAGCAGGGCTGGTCTATATTGCCGCGCACGCTCCTGATTCAGCGGAATTAAGAGCAGAATTGGTGAAAAAATATCCGTCGGCGTATCGGTCGCTCATCAAAGGTTCTGATGGTTTTGATTATGTCGATCCGATAAAATTTCCCGCAGATTTCGCCGCTGACCTGCCATTAAATAAAGCTAAATTCATGGCGAATGCACAGGTACCCACTGCTGACAAGGTTTTTCGCGCCGTTATTCAAAAACCGGCCTGGAAAGTGAAACCGAGCTGGTATATGGTAGCAGGTGATGACCGGATCATCAATCCGGACCTGGAAAGATTCTATGCCAAGCGTGCTCAAAGCAAACTGGTGGTCGAGATCAAGGGCGGCAGCCATGCTATTTACGCATCCCGGCCGGCAGAAGTAGCAAAACTTATCGTTGGCGCCGCAAACACTCTGACCAAATAGAATTTGGCATGCACCCGTAAAATATTAATGAAATCATTTGATTTCATTAATATTCCATACGCTTACGTCGGGCATACCTCTGAAGATATCCTGCATATACTTTCTATGGTTGGCTCCTGCAATTACAACGACTTTTTTTGCACCTGCCTTCCTGGCCTGGTTCACAACATTGGCACACATTCCCTTATTTCTCATGATCCACCAGTGTATTTTGGATAGCATCTCTTCTCTTGGAAAGTTCTTCATATTGTACATTTCCGGCGAGTAAAAATCTCCGGAAGCGGAGATCGCAGCGGCTTCATCACTATTAAGCCACTCTGTTACGTTTTTTGAAGATCCTTCTACAGTTTGATATTTTTTGAAACCGTCATTCATAATAGATAATTGTGATCTCAACTTTTTTCCGACGGCAGAAGCGGTGTCTTTTGTCAGTGAGCTGAATTTTGCGTCAAAGGCCGCCCAGGATGCACCCCAGTTGAGATCATAGTCCTGGCAATCCATAGCATTTAATACACCAATTCCGAGTTCTTGCATCATTGGAAATGCGATCAGTGCGTATTCGGAAGTTTTCAATCTTTTCATACTTCTTCCCGTGGTATCTGATCGAGGGCTAAGTAACTCATCAACATATTTCTCCAGACTGGCATCAGGTTTTTTCCGGAGATGATCAAAAACCTGCCAGAATTGATAATGTCCGTTCGCAACGTCCTGATCAAGGTAATAGGCATGGGCCAGATCAGTTTTTATCCGATAGTCCCGGGGCTTGCTTAGTGCGAGTTTTTTTAAACTCTCAATTGTTTTTGGTAACGACTCATCTGCGATGTTCCGATTGTTTCTAAGCGTTCTCAGGCGCTTAACATTATCCTGTTTACACCAGTAATCCATCACTAACCGCTCGTCTTCCTTACTTAAAAATTCACCGAAAAAGGCGTCAGGATGGAATTTCCTGATCCTTTCAAAAATGCTGGAAATATCTTGTGCAGGGTATTTGCTGTAATTATGGGAAACGCCTATTATAACGATATCGACTTGCTGGGCGCTGGTGTTAATGGACATTAGCAAAAACAAAGAAAATAAATACTTCATCATATTACCTGAATATATGCTCGACAAAATAGTTCACCTTAAAAAGAGGCAAATTTAAGGTGCATCATTGATTTGGCATTAAAGCCTGAATACTTTGTCAAAGGAAGTTGGGTTGACCTAAACCCAACCTGGAATAAATTTTACCGGACCGGATGCTATCGTTGTCCGGTTTTTAGTCTGCTTTAATTTGTTCCTGAGCCAACTTGCGAAAAAAATCTTTCATAGTTTCAGATTGAAAAATTGTTTTTGCCTGTTCGATAATCTCAGCCGTCGATTTGGTTTCTGCCTGCCGTCTTAATATTTTCTTTTCGAGAAACTCCGCACGACGCCTTGCCTTATCATTATCTTGTTCCATAGTTGCCGCCTTTTATTGATCAAATATAAAAAGAATGTTGCATGATAAATTCAATCACGAAGCGAGAATTTTTCCGTTCTGGATTCAGCTCATATTTGATTTCAGTAGTATCTACGCCTGTTTTTTGCCTTTTGTTAATGCTGTATTCCGAAGAATGTGGATGATATTTCAACATAAATATCAAATTTATCTTAGCCAAACCACTTTTTGCGGATTTTGTTATTAGCGCCGGAATTATTCTAAATCAAGGTCATTAAAATAAGGTATCAAGAACGCTACGATCTTAATCCTTCATTGCGTTGACCACGCTTTTTATTTAGGAAACCGCCGTATTATTAGGCGGTTTCCTAAAAACCGAATTCGGTTTTGCATAATACGCCAATTACCCGGTCACGTTTAACGAATCAATGAAGTCATCCTTTAATTCCAAATGAAACTGCAGAACTATGGGACTTCCGGGAAAAGTGCCGGAAACCTCTGCTGTCAGCGTGCCGTTCGAGCCGGATTCCTCATACTTTATTGGCTTCATGACAGACCGATATTTCTCATTTGCTTCTTCGATCCACTGGCGTATCTCTTCTTTGCCGGTATGGGTCTTGCCTTCGTCATGAACGATGGCGGTCTTGGTGAAACAGGCCGTGTAAGACTGACTGTCGTAAGTGTTCTGCGTTTCTACAAAACGTGCTACTAATTGTGGTAATTCCATGATCTTGGTGTATTTAGTTTTAAATTGTTGGTACTGTTCCGCCATCAATGACGAAATTTGTCCCTGTTAAGTAATTGGCTCTCGGTGAAACCAAAAAGCCAACCAATTCGGCTACTTCTTCCGGTTCGGCCGGCCTGCCATAAGGTATTCCACCTAATGCATCCATTACACCTTGCTGAGCTTGTTCTACCGTACTATTTGCATTTCTTGCGATCTCGCCTAACCAGGCTATCGATGCTGTTGTATTTATCCATCCCGGCGAGACAGTTAGCACGCGAACACCTTTTGGTGTAACTTCTTTTGATAAACTTTTGCTGTAATTGATCAATGCTGCTTTTGAAGCTGCATACGGCAAGGTGGAATCGTAAAGTGGCAATATGCCCTGAATGGAAGCAATGTGGATAATAACACCACTTTTCCGGTCGATCATTTGTGGTAAAAATCCCCTGTCAAGCCTGACAGGAGCGAGTAAATTAGCTTGTAGGATTGATTCCCAATCCTCATCATTCAATGCTGAAAAACCACCGGCAGGTGTTGATGAACCGCCAAGGTTGTTGATCAGGATATCCAGCCTGCCGTAAGTTGACAGCACTTCGCTGATTACTTTTTGCGCATCTCCTGCCTTGCTCAGATCGGAAGGAATAAAATATAGGTCCGGGTCTTCCTGATCTGGTTGATTCCTGGCCGTGATGATCACTGTTGCGCCTGCTGCCTTTAAGCGTTCGGAAATTGCTTTTCCGGCTCCTTTTGTACCGCCCGTTACCAGAGCTATCTTACCGGTTAACTCATTACTGTAATTGATCTGCTGTTTCATATTGATTTGTTTTGTGCAAATCTCTGCAGTACTCCAGTACCATACAATTACGGGGTTACGAATCAAATGCGGATAAATTTATCCGTATTGCTCACAAATAAAGACTGTTGTATATTTGTAAATATGTACGTGAAAAAGATCTCCCCGTCTCTTAATTGCGGCCTTGACCTGATCGGTGAAGTGCTGTATGGTAAATGGAAGATCCGTATCCTTTGGTTCATCCATGAAGGCCACTTACGACCAAGTGAATTGCAACGAAAGATACCCGACGCAACACGGCGGGTGCTTAATGTACAGTTGAAAGAGCTTGAAGATCATGAGTTGGTGACCAGGACGATCTATCCCGTTATGCCTCCGAAAGTTGAATACCATCTTACCGATTTTGGCAAAACGCTCATCCCGTTAATCCGGTCCATTGGCCTTTGGGGCGATGAACATCAAGAGCGGTTACGCCGTGTTATCTTGAAGCAGAATGCACTACCACTAAGTGAATTCTAAAGCGATTATCAAAGACGCCTGGTGAGCCTTTTTTCGGCTGACCTCCTACGGTCACTAGGTGACAAACAGGTTACCTGCGGGAAATAAGGCTTATTATTACCTATTGCGAATAATGAGATACGGTGATCTTAGAAATTCAAATACATGACCAACCATCTACAGTATAATAGCGTAAATTCAGGCTTTTGTAAGCAATTGTGGTCAGAGATTATATAAGAATGCAATGGTTCCTGAGAGTATAGTTAATTATAGTTAAAAGAAACTTGAATTAACTCCTCGTGTCATTTGCGCATAGTTTCCGGACATGTATCACGAAGTTTCTACGGGTACTTTATTTAACCAAGCTAATCCTAACCAATAAGCGGGTGCAAGGGCAATGGCAGGCACCATAAAAGGAAAATAATAAGCACGGCCTTTTGTAATACATAACACACAAAATACGATGCCCGCCAGGCAAAATAAGTTTAGGGCAGCGAATACACCTTTGCTAACGCATTTTCGTTTGACAAGGATAATGCTCAGCCAGGAAGCGATAACGTAAGGCAGGATGCGCCCGATAGCCCGTATATCTTCATGGAAATCATAATTGGGGAAAAAATCTGCTGCTTTGTTGCCTTGCTTTATCCAGTTTGCCATATTAGTGCTCAACATCCCCGAATCGTAATCATCCCAAACGGCAACAGGCACGGCTATTATCAGTGGAATGAGTATTCCTTTTTCGGAAATACTCATATCGGCCCAAAATGGCCTTACGGCAAATAGAACACCCGCGGCAAAAAATATTGCAGCAAAAAACAGCATCAGGTACCTGAATTGCTCCAGGGTAGCCGCTTGCAGTAATGTTTCGTCGCTTTTGGGTGGCCCCATATGGAGGGGCAGCAGTACCAGCATCCCCAGTACAAATAAAAAATAAGCAGCTATATTTAATTTTGAAGAGCCTGGCACGACGGGGTTAGTGCGGTAGGTGAGAAAAGCCAGGAAAAGCATCAAAATCCAAACAACGCCGCATGCTAATAAATAGGCGGCAAAGTTGCCCGGGTTAACGATTGGAAAAAAGTTCTCCAGTACAGGGAAGAAAGGCAACAGTACCAGAATGGTGTTAAATACTACGCGAGATATTTTCCTGATCATAAGCTTGTGATTTTATTTGTTTGCTTAAAATTCACCCTTACGCAGCGCATTAAGAACTGCCCCTTGGCCAAAGGCCCTTTTTTTAGCGTGACCGGCGGTTTTGATGAGCGGAGGCGTAAATGCGGATTGGCTTGTCATTCACTCAAAAAACAGGTCATTCACCACCATATGTGGTACATGCCAAAGCTTTATGTTATTTTTAAATGATCATGCCCGGCTATGCATTTAAAGATTTGTTTATTTCTGCTGCTTTCTGTCCTGTACTACAATAGTAGTCCGGCCCAGGTGCCGGTGGTGTTCAAGGGGCAGCCAGATCTTAAGGGCCCTATTAATATCATTCCGCACACCCTGTTTTATGAAGATATTTCGGGAGATACATTGCCTTTTGCTCAAATAAAGACAAAACACTTTATACCCCTGGCCAAAACGTTTACCGTATTGCAGACCGCCGAGCGGCCCCTGATCGTGAACTGGCTAAAATTCCGGGTGCAAAATACAAACCGCACCGATACCCTTAATTTGGTATTTAGTTGCAATACCCATGTTTACACGAGCTTATACAGCTATGAACGGCCCAGCGGGCAACATTTTTCTTTTGAACAGCCTGCTACCGATAAGAATGGAATGCAACTTATTGTTTTGCCGGGAAGAACCAACACTTACTATGTGCGGGTTATTGAATACATTCACAACCTAATGCCCCTGAATGCCGAGTTGCATACCCCGCTTACTCATCTTCAGAACTACCAAATGCTTACCACAGCAAGTAATTACTTATTTATGGTGATGTGTATGGCGTTGGGGTTTTTGTTATTTATGTTCATTTATGCTGGCTATCAATTCCTGTTATCCCGCGAGCGTTCCGTTGCGTATTACGCGGCTTATGTGGGCTGTGCTATCTATGTATGGCTCATCATTATCGACCAGCGCTTCAGCCTGGAAATATTCGACCCGCTTGGCTGGAGTTTTCATACACCCATCAGTTCGGGCATAGTGTTTTTTTATGCTTTGTTTATAGCACGCATGCTGAATGTAGCAGTTAAACAGCCTAAGAAATGGCGCGTACTACAAGCACTGCTTATACTCATCATTTTAGAAACCCTGGTTGAGGTATGGAGCAATTATCTCGGGCATTTCATTTTTAGCACCAATGCATACTATTTGTACGTGCAGCAATTCCCAAACCTGTTGGTGAATATTTACCTCATCTATTTGATCATCATCAGTAAAGAGCCCATTAAGAAATATCTGTTGACGGGGCTGCTGAGCCTCTTCTTTTTATTGATCGTAGTAACCAACCTGAGTTTTTATGTGTTCGTTAATGTTGATTCACTTAAACTGAAAATGTTTGCCAATTTCCCGCCGATCTTTGGAATGCTGGGTGTGGTCACCGAAGCTGTTTGTTTTGCTTTCGCCCTTATTTATCGTGGCAAGCTGATCCAGGAAGAACGTAACCAACTACAATCCAATTATACAGGGCATTTAGAAAATGAATTGAAGCAGCGCACCTTGCAAATACAACAGCATGCCGATCTGCTGGAAAGCCAGAAGATACAACAATTGGAAACAGTATTTGAAAAAAGGCTGGCGGAAACAGAAATGACTGCTTTGCGTGCCCAAATGAATCCCCATTTTATCTTTAACTGTTTAAACTCGATCAAACTGTATACACTTGAGAACGACTCGGAAACAGCTTCTGCATACCTCACCACTTTTTCCAGGCTCATCAGGCTGGTCTTGGAGAACTCCCGCTCCGAAAAGGTAACCCTGGAAAACGAACTGGAAACGCTGCGCCTTTACATGGAGCTGGAAGTGATGCGGTTTAAAGAAAAGGTCCGTTTTGAAATTAGCGTAGCAGATGAGATCGACACGCCTTACATAGAAGTCCCCCCGCTATTATTACAACCTTACGTAGAGAATGCCATATGGCACGGGCTGATGCATAAGGAAACGGGAGGCAACGTAAGGATAAATGTAACGCAGCCCGAAGATCAACTATTGTTGGTAGAGATTACCGATGATGGGGTGGGCCGGGAACAGGCGGCGCTGTATAAAAGCAAGTCGATCATAAAACATAAATCGTTCGGTCTTAAAATGACCGGTGAGCGCATCCAGATCATCAACCAGCTTTATAACACGCAAACTGCCATAACCATTGTAGATCTAAAGGACGGTAACGGTAACGCATGCGGCACGCAGGTAAATATCTACATACCCATCTAATATATGTTGAAAGCCATCATTATAGACGACGAACCAGATAATGTGAAACTACTGGCTTTACAACTAAAGCTGTATTGCCCCGAGGTGCTTGTAGTTGCCGAATGCACGCGGTCCGTTGATGGCCTGTCGAAAATAAATGAATTGGCTCCTGACATTGTTTTCCTGGATATTGAGATGCCGGTAATGAACGGGTTTGAACTGTTAGAGAAAGTGGGGCAGGTAAACTTCCAGATCATCTTTGTTACCGCGTACGACCAATTTGCCGTGAAGGCATTTAAGTTCAGCGCGCTTGACTACCTGCTTAAGCCCATAGACACACGCGAATTGCAAGCCGCCGTGGCTAAAGCTGTAGTCAACCCAAAAACAGATAACCGGCAATTAGACCTGCTAAAACAACAAATTGGCGGCGACCGGGCTTTGCCGGATAAAATAGCGCTGCCTTTTCAAAATGGCGTGGTATTTACCGAGATCAGTAAGGTGATCTACTGCGAGGCAGACAATAATTATACAAAATTCTTTTTAACAGGAGGCAAACAACATTTGGTAGCAAAAACATTAAGAAGCATACAGGAAATATTAGAGGAGCGAAACTTTTTAAGGGTACACCGTCAATACCTGATCCATCTGGATCATATTACAAAATACGTTAAGGGCGAGGGCAATTATGTGGTGATGTCTGATGGTAAGAGCATTCCTGTAGCGCGTAATCAAAAGGATAAATTGATCGCGCGCTTTGGTTGGTTGTAATATACTTTCTCCGGTCAGGTAGATGTTACACACCTATTTAATTGTATTTACATCCCAATTTTTAACCATATCTGCCACGTTTATATCAGTAGCTGTAAGCAGTGTCATCAATTCCTCATCCTTTAAACGTTCCTTTTGATCTTTAAAGGCATTCCATAGTTTTTTGGCAGCCTGGCTGCCGCTTTTTTCATAAATTGTTGCTGCGGTGGTGTGCCAGCGGCACTGGTACCATCCGTAATTCATGGGATATTTTTCACCGAGTTCATTGTAATGTTCGTCGGCATCGCTTAGGCTGGTATAGGTAAATCCCTTAGTACCGCCGGCCACTACCATCTTGGGGAAAATAGTTAAGGCTGGTAACAATACAGGTTTGTTTTCGGCAATATAACTGTGCAACAATATATTCACATACAACTCGCTCATCCATTTGCGCTGCATTTTTATTTCGGCCTGCCACTGAAAAGCATGCCCTAACTCATGAATGGCTAACAGGTCAAAGAAGGCCTGCATACTTAAGCTGCCATCCGCTGTTTTGTAAACTTTCATTGCTGCGTCGCGCTCGTTCTTTGGCAATTGGTTTAACAGGGGCGCGTAGCCTTTCCAAAAAGGGTTATCGGTAGCTGCAACAACCAGTGTCTTTCCGTTATAATGCGGCATGCCATAGATAGCCGAATTGGTTACGTAGATCTTCCAATCAGCCTCGTTCCATATCGTTAATTTAAATTCGGGCGTCACGCCCAGCATTTTCTGATAATAGTTTACCGCACCGGCGACAAGGTTCGCTATATAGGTAGCCCTTCGTTCTTCTCCCTTGCTGTACGATACGGTAAATTTGTATCCTTTAAGAGTATCGGGCTCTTTGGCAGGCATCGCCATTGATAACCTGGCGCTTACTAAAATAAATGCAGTGATAATAAGTTTATACTTTTTCATAATGTAGTTTTTATACAAATCTCCGAGCTTTTGCCCCGGTGCGATAGTACAAAAACGACAACTATAATTTCAACCCGGCCTGCATAGGCAGCGGTGAGTTCTGCACATCTTTGGCGATCAAACCAGGTGTTACTCCGGCAAACTGTTTGAAATCCCTTATAAAATGCATCTGGTCAAAATAACCACACTGGTGAGCAATAATGGTCCAGCTTAGTTCAGGAAATTGCTCGTATAACCGGTAAGCTTTAGAAAACCGGGTTAGCCTGGCAAATAACTTAGGTGGAATTCCGATACGTTCCTTACTTATACGCTCGAACTGCCGAAGGCTCAGGCAGGAAAGTGAAGCCATTTCTTCCATCGGAACATTGCCGCTATACTTTAAAAGCTCCAACATGGCTTTATCAAATGGCAATGCTCTTTTTAGACGGCTTACTTTTTTGAGTAAAAAAGCCTCTATGATATAGTGGATCTGATCAAAGTTCGCAGCTTCCTGCAATCTTTCATTTACCTCTTTCATTTCACTCCCAAATACATCAACCGCATCATAACTACCGTCTATCATTTCGCTCATGGAGATGCCCATCAGCCTGAATAATCCGCCGGGATGAAACCCGACACGAACAGCTTTATGGCTTTTGTTGATATCCAGTGTAACCTTAGTTAGCTGTGGACCTACAATGGCGCTGCGTGGTTGCAGTAAAAAATGACCGCCTCCTTCCGGCTTCATTTTAATAGCATCATTGATGTAAAAGAATAATGAATTTTGCGGGGTGGGCGGATATATACAAATACTGGGATCATTTACGCCTAATTCTATATGAACGATCATAATGCAGTTGATAAACTCCTGCAATAAGATATGCGGTGTATAGAATTGAACTTTCAATGATTTGTTTTTAAGCAAATTACGAATTTAATACAAATAAAGAAGAAGATCGATTCAGGTAGGAAGTCGAAGGTGCTAAGGATGCTCCCTGCGGCAACCATTACCATTGAACGATCTATTCAATAATCACAAAATTCAGATAAGAGAGCATTATTTCATAGAAAGCTTTTCTGTTTCGATCATGAAATTATTGATCACATTAAAGAACTGTTCTTTACGTCAGACTCGTGGTATCCGCCAAAAATGGGTAGATACACTTCTGCGATGCTTTCTCTCATTTTGACCTGTTCCATAATAAGCATGACACCCGTAGATCGACCAATTAGTTAATCTATATTATTCCCTACGGACATGGATCTCCTTCAAGTTTCCTTGATCGTCTTTGATCTTTAGGATCGCAGTCTTTCCCCTCATGATCTCTTCTGAGGTGCCGTTAACCCACTTACATAGATCAATCATTTCACAGGATTCTCCGTTGATGGCTAGGATCTGATCACCCACTTTCAACTGATCTTTCACAGATCCCCAAACTACCCCAACCACCAGTTTATTCTGATCTATCACGGGCTTTATGGGCCATAAGCTTTCCTGCATATCATTGTTAGTTTTAACAGGATCGAAGTAAAACAGGTGATGGATATAATCCAGGGTCACCGTTCCATGATCTAAAAGTTTGGTGCCGATCCTGCTGTTATTGCTTTTCCCGGTTTCGGCGATCACATTATCGAACGCACAGCCGTCAATGTTGAAGGAAAGCATTTTTAGGCGGGACAGGCTATCCGGAGCCTGCAACCCTAATAAACTACGGTGGCTGGCACCATAACCGGAAGATAACTTTTCAAATACACTGCTTCTTTCCAGTTTTACCGCGTCTTTATCACTGAACCTTAAAAAGTTGTAAGTCCCGGTGTCAAAACCAACTTTTAATGTTTTTCTACCGGATAACTGCACGGTAAAGAATGGATAACTCTGAGGCTCGCCTGCGATCAATGCCGATCGGTTCTTTTGGTTTAGCGTCAATCGCAAGTCATCATTAGTTAAAATAAGAATATGGGTAGTTGGGATGATCTGTACTATAGAATTACGCAAAACATTACTACCGATAACCCCGTCAATTTGCAGACATTTATATAGGTCACTGCTGGTAACCAAAGCAGGTATGTCATTAAAGACAAGACCCTGCAACTTAAATTCTTTCAGCGATACGATATCAAGCGAGGTCTTATTTCCTGCCGCGTCGGTGATCTCGGTCTTATTGATCACTTCGGGCTTTAGTTCCTTGAACAGTTCAGCCGTGATCTGTGTCGGGGCACCTGTATCAAAAAGGAACCTGCGCTTGGTCCCGTTTACTTCCGGGGACAGGTAGATCCGTCCATTGATAAATTCATATGGTATCTCTTCGTAATAGTTTTTGGTACTGATGCCTCCTTTGTTAAAGGTGACCCGCTGTGCGAGGCATGGCATAGTAAATAACAGGATGAGAATACAGATATTAAAATTCTTCATAAATACAGTAATTCGATGCCGGTTGTTCCCAATTTGTTTAGCAATGGAAGTTAACATTACTTGCCAATAAATCTATGAATAAGTTTTAGGGTTTATTTGCAAAAAGCTATAGCCGAAACATTTATCGCAATGCCGTAAGCCTTCGTTCATCTTTCACACACACAACAAGCTAAAGCAATAATGGTAGCTCTAGTTGGACTCGAATAGATTGACCTATTGTACTGGTTTTCAGAAAATTAAAATGGAATAATTGCCAAACGTAGCTGTTTTAGTATTGCAATAGAATCTTTATTTATATAAAATTCTATTTATCAATTACCTACACTGGTGCTGTAGGTGTTTTTTCACAATCTTTAAGGTTGCTATTACTACAAATGGAGGTTACCAAGGTACGGCTAAAATAAAGACTTAATATCAGAAATACCTTAATAAATGGCGAGTATATGCATGAATTTTCAATAAAAATTCTTTCATTTTTAACTTATAAGTTATCTTTGTTTGAAATAAATGGTCATGACTAAACTAGACGAACTTAAAAAACACTTAAAACGTGGTAAGGTATATCGGCGGTCTGACTTATCTATATGGTCTAAGTCGATAGACCGCCATTTGGAGGCACTTGTTGAAGAAGGTACATTGCAAAAATTGTCACAGGGACTTTATTATTACCCGGAGGAATCTGCATTCGGCAAGACACCGCCTGAAGATGAAGCCTTAATAAAGAGCTTTTTAAAAGATGACCGTTTCCTGCTGACCTCAATAAATGCTTACAACAGCCTTGGAGTGGGTACTACACAGCTTTATAACCAAAGAATGGTTTATAACCATAAAAGGCATGGTGACTTTAAATTGGGCAATAAAAATTTCTCTTTCCGTGTAAAGCCACATTTTCCCAAAAAAGCAACGCCTGAATTTTTATTGGTTGATCTGGTGAATAATTTAGATATGCTGGCCGAAGACCAAAAGGAGCTTTTAAAGAATATATCCTGGAAAGTCCGTGCTATGGATTCGAAAAAGCTCGAACGTTCTGTACAGGAATATGGTAATGCAAGGGCAAAAAGGATCTTCGCACCGCTGATGTCTGCCTAACTCAATGAATGATGCCAATAGATTACCTGCATAACCATAAAGACTTTCCGGCCCTGCTGCGTATTGTATCGGATGAAATCGAAATAGCGGCCGGGCTCATCGAGAAGGACTATTGGATAATGCATGTATTATACGGTCTGAAAAGTCAAGGCTTTGAGTTTGAATTGAAAGGCGGCACATCTTTATCTAAAGGCTTTCATATTATCGACCGTTTTTCAGAAGATATCGATATTCATATCAAACCACCCGCTGATATGGGCATCAATGAAAACCCCAAGAACAATAAGCCTAATAATGTTGAGGCCCGAAGGTTGTTTTATAATTGGCTGGCACAGGAAATTAAAATAGATGGAATTACTCACGCAGAGCGTGACCATGCGTTTGATGATATGGTATCTTACAGAAGTGGTGGCGTAAGACTGATCTACCAGAATAAAACAGCACCTATTGACGGTGTTAAAGACGGCATATTACTGGAAGCTGGCTTTGATAAGGTTACACCCAATGTAAAGCTTACCATTAGTTCCTGGGCTTTCGACAGGGCGAAGCAATCAGCCGGTATTGACCTGATCGATAACAGGGCTGTCGGTATCAACTGCTATCATCCCGGCTACACTTTCGTTGAAAAGCTGCAAACTATTGCCACCAAGTTCAGGCAGGAACAAGCCGATGGCGTCGAACGGCCAAATTTAATGCGTCAATACTATGATGTTTATTGCCTGCTGGGTAATGACGACGTATTGAAGTTTATTGACACGCCGGAATATGAAACGCACAAAGCGGGGCGGTTTCCTACAGCCGATCTCCAAATACCTATCACTGAGAATGAAGCCTTTTTGCTTACCAATGAGGATTTAAGATCCCGTTTCAGGAAAAGATATAAAAATACTGCATCGTTGTATTATAAGGGGCAACCTGATTTTGATGAATTATTTATCAGGCTCAAAGTCTTTCTGCATAAATTATAATAAGAAATTAAAAGTCCGTATCTCTCCATGCACACGTACGAAACGCCACTGAGCTATATGAATAGTGACGTGAGAATATGCCAGCTCGAACCTTTGTCCATTTATCTGTAATTTCCATTGCTTACTTCAGTCAGTGTTTTTAACACCTGTTGTCTGTAAATCCCACCAATAGGGATCAGGCCGCTTTCGACATTGATCTCTTCATGCGTGTACGAATCGATCTTATTGAGCGCTACGAGAAAAGAGCGGTGTACCCGAATAAATGAGCTGGCGGGCAGCATTGCTTCTAATGCCGCCATGGCATATTTGGTTACAACGGCGCCTTTTGTGGTGTGCACTTTGACGTAGTCCTTCAAACTCTCCACATATAAAATATCATTCAGTAAAACCTTAACCATTTTTCTGTCCGCACGGAAATAAAGAAACGCGTGGTCAATAGTTCCTGAATGCTGTATAACGGGTTCAGTTGCCGGTGATGATCCCTGATCAGGCAATGCTTTCATCACCGCTTTTAAGAACCTCTCAAAGCGAATGGGCTTGACCAGATAATCTGTAACGTCCAGTTCAAAGGCTTGAACAGCGTATTGTTCAAAGGCCGTGGTTAAAACAATTTTGGGCGGTTGCTTCAATGTGCCGATCAACTCTATACCCGTAATTTGCGGCATTTGGATATCCAGAAATAGCAGGTCGATCTGCTGCTGTTTCAGTAGCGTAAGTGCCTGTAAGGCATGGCCACACTCGCCTGCCAAATGAAGCATCGGTACCTGGCTGATGTAACGGCGCAGTATTTCCCTTGCCGGCGGCTCGTCGTCAACGATCAGGCAGTTATACTTCTTCAGCGACTCCATGATACCTTTCTATGTTTTGCTCTGGATATATACTTAGCTGAAGAGACAGGTTAACGATATACATTTCCTCCTCATCATGGATCAGCAATTCGTGCTGATCCGGATAGAGCAGCTCCAGCCGCTTGCGTACATTGGCTATTCCTATGCCCGGTGCCCTGTGAAAAGCACCGGCCGGCTTGCCATTGATCAGTTTCATCGTCAACTCATTATCGTTTAGGATCACCGTAAGGCTTATCCAGGGCTTTTCCATCATTTGGCTGGCACCATGCTTAAAAGCGTTTTCCATAAAAGGCAGCATCATCAGGGGGGCGATAAAATGGTTGGTAGATCCGGGCAACTGCATGGCGATGTCCAGCCCTTCATCATATCTCGTTCTTTCCAAAGCGAAATAGTCAATGACCATTTTTAATTCCTTTTCCAACGGTACCAGTGGCTTATTGCAATCGTACAGGATATAACGTAATAACTGCGAAAGACCCATGATCATACCCGATGCTTTTTCTGAAACGTCCTGTGTGTAAGAATAGATGTTATTGAGGGTGTTAAATAAAAAGTGTGGATGCAGTTGTGCTTTTAGCATTTGGAGTTCGGCATTTGCTTTCTCTTTTTCCAGGATCAATGCTGCGTGCTGCTTCTCAAAGAAACACTTCATCAATTTGATGGCAGCGGCCACGCCGCCTACGGTGATACTTCCACGCAAACCAGCCAGCATGGCAATACCAAATTGAACATAAAAGGCCGGATGTGGCTCATTAGCTACAAGAGGTGATAATTTATCGGCATTCCGGTGACGAAGAAGATCAACTACGGTCATAGATAGCCCTGCTGAAAGTGCAGCGGTCAGAACAACAAGTAAAACAGCTGTTATTGTGGCTAAAGCATATCTTCTTGTCAAAACCAATTTAGGTATCACGAAAGACATGAGTGTATAAGCTAAAAATAAGCTCGGTATCATATACATCAGGGTTTCCGGTGAAGTGATGATCAGGCGATGCAAAAATGGTTGCTGCTGCAATACTGGTGAAGGTGAAAATGAATACAGTAAAAGCTGAAAAAAGAACCATAGCAGCCAAAAGACCAAATGTCGTGATAGCCGCCATTCTGGTTTATTCGAATATATAAAGGGCAATTGTTGCATGATCTAACGCTAAGGTACGGATCGGAGTCTAAAGTATTTCATTGCTATCGGGTTATTCGACCAAGGCCGCAACCCTGTCTATGAGATCATTTCGTCGTCGACGAAAAGATCTCATAGACGAAAAAACGCTGTCTGCTCTCATTTAGGTATTCTTCGGCTATTTTCCCAAAATCGCATTACCATTGCTGATAAGTTTGTCTTAAAAAGAACCCTATGAAAGCATTACTTATTCTAACTTTTTTATCATTCGGAACCTTTAGTGTATATGCCCAGGCGGATACGACAAGCTATCCCAAAGAGCGCCAGGAGATCAGGCAGATCTTACGGAACCAAAGGCCAGGCACACTGATAGACTGCAATGATATGATCGCGGTTGGCCCGAAAGGCGATATTTCCTTTTCTCATCAGCAATGGGTTGAAGTACAGAAAAAGGAAAAACTGGTCTTTAAGTCTGTCAGACCGGTCCCGGGCAATGACTTCATACGCATTTATGATGGCACTACGGCAGTAGTCAATTTTTTGATCAACGTGCAGCTCGTCGTTGACGGACGCGATGTCAACATTAAAGTACGTCGCCTGGAGGTGTACCATAAAAGTGCAGCCGCCTGGTGCCGGGTAGCGGGCCAGGGAACGCAGGTAGACGAAACATTATTTCCAGTCAAATAGGGTAAAACTTAAGATATTGATCATGAAAAAAACAATTAATTTATTGGTAGGCCTTATTGCTTTAACCACGCTAATCGCTACTTCGGGTTGTAAAAAAGATAAGACGGATGCAAATAAAGATCCAAAGGGGACCTACAGTTTTTCTAATACAGAGTATACCGGCATTGCACGGGTAGGTAATCATTATTATCCCCGGCCACTATCATTACGTTTCGGGGCGGGCGACAGCGTGACTGCCTGGTCGCATTTAACGCTAACCAAATGGCGGCGCGGCGATGTACACGGAAAAATAACGAAGGTGGAAGAAGATGCCCAGGGGCAAACACAGATCACCATATTATTTGATCTTCCGGGAGACGAGCAATTTAATTCGCCACAAGTTTATACCATCTCTGCTGATAAGTCTAAGATCACCGGTGGCACTTCACCCATCATCGCCATGGTGGATATGAAACTTTTCCCTAAGAACGCTCCCAGCATTGTAGGCGATTGGGCACAGCCCACCCATCCGGAATGGTTTCCCGATGTGAATGCTATCAAGTTTTTGACACAAGGAATAGCCAACTATATTCAGGGCGGCAAGCCTGTTTATTTTTCTTATGACGAAGGCATATATTTTCAAAGAGAATATAAACAGGATGGTTCACGGATCACTTTTTATGGAGCCAATCCTATAGATTCGAAAATTTATGTCATTCCTTATTACGGTGTGCTTTCGGCCGATGGTAACACTCTATACGTGGACGCCTACGATTTTACAGGTGCCAGGATTACAACATCTTTAAGCACATTTGAGTGGTACGGGCCTAAAGGTGCAACACCCTGGTTGCTGAGGCAATGAATAATGATGACGTGCGCCTGGTTGGGCTCGAACCAGGGACCCAATATTATTTTCCTGTTGACATTTCTGTTTTTTTGGTATATTTGGGTAAGCAAAACGGTGAACGAGTAAAACGCCCAACCGGCGTGATAGTGTTCATTGTAAGTAATTGAAAATCAATAAGATATAGAGATAACCTGCCAAGCCAGGTGGGCGCACAAAGCACTTCTTAGTAAAACTAAGGGGTGTTCTTGTTTTAAGGCTGTAATCTGCTCCCAAAAAGACACCAGGCCTGGAAAATCACGCTTGTAATAGGCACAGATATAGCAAATATAAAAGTGCTTAGGATTGGTAAAATGACCGCTATGAAAGGTGATCAATATGGTAATGATCTCGCTGTCGGAAAGTGAGGCTTTGCGGTTTCTAAGCTTCGTATTAGTTGATGCCTGGTTATTTCGGTCTCAAATTCCTTGCAGAAGTCGTCCACTTTAACGAAAATTTCGATAATTTTATCAGGAGTAAGCATATGAGTTATGGTTTAAATTCGACACTTAAATATAATAAATTATGCTTACTTGTTGATAATCAAACAGTTAAATATTTTTTACCGAACTGATTATTCAATCCTTATCCCGAACTCACGTTATTTTATGATGTAAAGGTCCTGACAAAGCTGGTAAAGAATGTGACCGGATCCGGTTTAGTTGTAGCCGGAATCGGTTAAAGCTATACTGTGATCCATTTGAAGATCAAGGCTGTCGGAAAAAGTTATCCAGCCGCGACTGTGCATTTTCATCTTCTGCAAAATCTTACTTCCGGATCCCTGTTCTTCAGGAAGCAGGGATATTTCGTTACTTCAATCACCTTTGCCCAAATATTGTGGTTAGCAACATTGAACTACCCACAGGCGATTCACAAGCGTTTATTGATGGAACATTTCAAACTCAAAAAACTTCGAAAAGGCAGTACTTTTTGCAGGAGGGCGATGTCTGCAAATACATTGGGTTTATTGTAAAAGGATCTGCCAGGACCTGTACGGTAGATGAAAAAGGACATGAAAATATCCTGAAATTGGCTTTGGGAAACTGGTGGCTGGCCGATTTTGAAAGTTTCACCTGTTAACGCCAAGCCGTTTCAATATTAAAGCGCTGGAAAATTTGGAGATCCTACAATCAACCCATGCTCAAATTGAGGAGCTTCTTAAACATATTCCTACCTTTTCAATGCTTGAAATGGGATGTTCCTGCGCCAACTCTGTAGGTGCCTTGCCGAATTTTTTCTTAAAGGAATGGGAAAAGTGTGACAGGCTTTCAAATCCCAGATCAAGGTAGATGGCGGATGGTTTTTGATGTTTGGTTTCGATAAGATGCTTCGCTTCGTTCAACCGTTTATCCTGCAGCCAGTGACGTGGCGGAGCACCGAATATCTTCAGGAAATCCCGTTTAAAGGCTGCCAGGCTGCGACCGGTCAGCTGTGCAAACTTTTCGACAGGGACATTGAAATGAAAGTTATGGAGCATGAATTTTTCCAGGTCGATCTTATAGGGTTCCGAGAAGTCGAACAAAAAATTGCGAAGCACCGGCATGGCAAGCATTAGCAATTTAACACCTTCTTTTACTTTCAGGATGCCCATTTCATCAGTCATCTCTGCCCCTGAGCTGCGCGCATACGGAACAATAGATTGAAAATACCCCTGCAGGAACTCATTAGAGGGAATTAGAATATTTGGCGGGCCAATGTATTTCCGGTCAGCTTCAAGCTTTTCTTCTAACACGATTCTGCGCAGCAAATCTTCCTGCAGGGATATCACAATGGTTTCATAGTTTGCACCGGGCAATGGTGTTTTGGTAAGTGTGCCCAGCTGGTTTTTGCCGATCAGCAGCATTTCCCCTCCGGTCATCGAAATGGTCTGCGCGGAGGTTTCCAGCGTAAACTGCCCGGAGACCTGTAAGATCAAGGTATGGTGGTTCCAGAAACATACCTTCTCCTTCCGCTCGGCAGAGAGGTAAGAATAGAATATTACACCGGGAAGTATCTCTGCTGGACTGACCATTTAGCGTTGTAAATAAGTGCCGCCCTGTATGGCACCTGTTGCAAAAGTAGTGTTTAATGTATTCATTTCTTCCGGCGTAAATACGATATCCATTGCTGCAATATTTTCCGGCAGGCGCGACCTTCGGCTCATGCTTACTAAAGGCATAACGTGGTTGCCTTGGGCGTTTACCCAGGCTATCGCTAACTGCGTTGGCGTGTAGCCTTTGTCGCCGGCTAATTGTTTCAATACGTCCACCTTTTCCAGGTTATGAATTAAGTTCTCACCCTGAAAACGGGAGAAATGGTTACGGTAATCATTGTTGGCAAGCGGGGCTTTCATTTCACCGGTCAGTAAACCTTCAGCAGTATTAGCGAAAGCCACCACACCAATGCCTAATTCTTTTGCCGCCGGCAGCAGGTCACTTTCTATTCCACGCTCGGCCAGTGAATAGCCTATCTCCAATGCGCTTATAGGGTAAACGGCATTGGCTTTACGAAGTTGGTCAGCCGTGATCTCCGATACGCCGATGTGACGAACTTTGCCTTCTTTGACCAAGTCAGCTACCGTACCGATGATATCTTCTACCGGCACACTTTCGTCCATCCGGCTGGGTTGGTAGAGGTCGATCGTTTCAATACCCAAACGGGTCAATGAGTAATTTATAAAATTCTTAATAGCGATGGGACGCAGATCTAATCCAAGCCACTGGCCGTTGTGAAAAATAGCGCCGAATTTTACGCTGATAAATACGTCATCGCGTTTTCCTTTAATGGCTTTGCCTATCAGCATTTCATTATGACCGGCACCGTAAAAGTCGCCGGTATTTAAAAAGTTAATGCCACTATCCAAAGCTTCATGGATCGTAGCAATACTTTCTGTTTCGTCGGGCGTAGTTCCGACCCAGATAGAGGACATGCGCATACAGCCCAAACCAAGTTTGGACACCAACGGGCCATTTTGACCTAATTGAATTTTTGTGATATTTTTCATGATCTAAAGATCTCGTTTTTAAACTATACGAAATTTGCTTCTACGGCTCATATAATATATCTATACAGCTCACTTTATTAAAAAAGGGCTTTTAATTATTGACATTAGCTGCTTATTCAAATTTATAAGCTATGGCATGGGTCGGATTCTTTAACCAGTTTATTACATCAGAACAGTGAACTAAAGCTTTCCTTTAATATTCCTACATTCGGTCATTAAGACAATATAAATTCATGATCTTTAGTTTTACCGCCACGCCGGAGTTCGATTTTATGACCTATTTTGCCCGGCACATTGGGGCAACGGTGAATAACGGATTATTGATCATACCAACCCATTTGGGCAGCGGATCTATTCGAAAATTATCTTTTGGCCGGGAATTCAAGATCACCATACACCATTATGTGTTAAAGGAAGACCTGATCATCAAACGCAATACCTCCGGCCTAGGTAACGAACTGATCACCGTTTTTTTTTACAGCAACGAGCAAATGCTCGGCATATCGTTTGACAATAACCCCAATATACAGTTTTCCGAGCGCGATGAATCGGCTATACAGGTTACCTCTAACGACCTGAACTCAACCATACGTTTCCCGGCGGGGCACACCATACGCTACGCGGTGATAGCCATTATGCCGGCCTATATAAAAACATTGCTTGCGCTGAATAAGCTAAATTCTACCGTTGAAACGATAACCAACCCTGGTAGCACATTCTTATATTTTGAGAACATGACGGCTGATACTAAGTTGTTGCTCAAAAATTTAAGTGCCGTGGATATGGCTGATGGTTTAAGCCATTTTTACGTGCAAATAAAAGTTCAGGAACTGCTTTACCTTCTTTTTCAAAAACTATCAAAACGCGAAAGCTCACCACACCAGAACATTAACAGCGCGGATGCGTCCAGGCTTCTGCATATCCGTAATGAAATTATCAGTGATCTGAGCACACCGCCGGTTTTGCCTGAGCTGGCACAAATTGCCGCCATGAGTGAAACCAAACTCAAACAGCTCTTCAAGCAGGCATTTGGCGATACTATCTACAATTACTTCCAGCGCGCCCGCATGGAGGAGGCTGCCTTTTTGTTAAAGCAAGGTAAGCGGTCTGTTGCAGAGGTTGGCTATGAACTGGGCTTTACTAACTTAAGTCACTTTAGCAGGCTGTTTGAAAAACATTACGGCTTTACACCCAAGCGGTATTCTTCCCAAGCCTAATATATCCGTCGTATCGGACTGATTTTCTGCCTTTTCAGGCTATTACCAGCCTGATATTAGGCGCAACTTTGCTTTATCAAATAAAAGATAAGCAAAATGAAAAAGTTATTCAAGCCCTATAGCAAAGCCTTACTTCAGCTGAAGAACCATGTGGTGATGGCGCCTATGACCAGGAGCCGTGCCATTGGCAATGTACCGAACGACTTAATGGCCACCTATTACAAGCAGCGTTCAGGTGCCGGGCTCATCATCACCGAAGGCACGTCACCAAGCCCCGAAGGTTTAGGCTATCCCCGCATTCCGGGTATTTTCAATGATGCCCAGGTAGAAGGATGGAAACTGGTAACCAATGCGGTCCATGAAGGCGGCTCTAAAATATTTTTGCAATTGATGCATACGGGAAGAATAGCACATAGTTCTAATTTACCGGAAGGTTACCACGTTGTCGGTTTATCAGCTGTTAAAGCGGCAGGCGAAATTTACACCGATACCGGCATGTTCGAATACTCGGCCCCAACTGCATTAGATAAGGAATAGCCCGTATTGTTCAGGATCACGTTAAGGCTGCTGAAAATGCCATAGCTGCCGGCTTTGATGGGATCGAGTTACACGGAGTGCACGGCTATCTGCTGGGGCAATCTTTAAATCCGCACGTCAATACTCGTACGGATAATTATGGCGGATCTATAGAGAACCGCAGCCGTCTGACGCTGGAGATCTTACAAAAAATAACTACCTCTATCGGAGCAGATAAAGTTGGCCTGCGCATTTCACTTTCTTAACGTCTAACGACATGCCTGCCTATGAAGAAGCAGAAGTGCATGAAACCTATATTCAAATGGCTAAGGAAGTAAACAAACTGAGTATTGCCTACCTGCATATTTCAAATAATCCGGGCATTCCTGAAAAAACACATCAGGATATTCGAGAGGTCTTCGCTAACACCATTATCTATTGTAACGGGTTCACGGCAGAAACAGCTGAAGCCAAATTACAGGATGGATCAGCGGATCTGGTTGCCTTTGGCAGAAGCTTTTTGGCTAACCCTGATTTTATAAGGATAGAAAAAAACGCACCCCTGAATGAACCTGATTATAACACCCTTTATACCCCAAGCGAAGAAGGCTACACCGATTACCTCGTATTAGATTAACTATTTACCAGCACTAAAAAACATAACAAGATGAAAATTACAACCACAGGCTCATTAGGAAATGTAGCCAAACCATTAGTGAAAAAGCTGATCGCAGCCGGACATGAGGTAACCGTGATCAGCACCAAAGATGACCGTAAAGGCGAGATCGAGGCTTTGGGCGCAAAGGCAGCGATCGGGTCTATCAGTGACGAAGCATTTTTGATTGAAGCTTTTACCGGTGCACATGCGGTTTATACTATGATGCCACCATCTATGGGGCCGGTTAACATGATACAGAACATTGCTGATGCAGGACAAGCCTATGCAAACGCTATTAAAGCAGCGGGCATAACACGCGTGGTCATGCTGAGCAGCGTTGGCGCTGATGCTGATCAAGGCACCGGCCCGGTGCAAGGCGTTCATCGTGTTGAGAAGATATTACAACGTTTAGACGGCGTGAATATAACCGTTTTAAGATCAGGTTTCTTCTACCTCAACTTTTTAAGAGATATCCCGCTGATCAGAAGCAAAGGCATCTTTGGAAATAATTATAACGGTGATGACCGGCTGGCACTTACACACCCTGAAGACCTTTCGACGGCACTTGCTGAAGAACTACAGGCCGAAGGAAACGGCTTTGAAGTGAAATATATTGTGAGTGATGTTTCGACAGGAGATGAGATCGCAGCAGCATTCGGTCAGGCTATTGGCAAACCGGAATTAGTTTGGACGAATATCCCTGATGAACAACTAAAACAAGGCATGCTTTCAGGCGGAATGCCGGAGGAATTGGTTGGCCTGATCGTTGAAATGGGCCAGGGCGTAAGGGCAGGTGTTATCACCAGGGACTTTTTCACCAGTGATGCAAAAGTAAACGGGCAGATCAAGTTGGAACGGTTTGCTGAAGGGTTCAAAGTCGCGTATCTGCAAGCGTAAACCAATTAGTTATTCCGCTTACAAAATCATGTAAGGCAACACTTGGAAATATTGATGTACTTTACAGGAGGATGTATGGCGAGCATAAAAAATGATCGGATATGATAAAGTAAAGGTAGATGATCGAATATTTTTTGATTATCTACCTTTAATTTAACCTGCTAAGCTGTCGACATAGCCCGTACAAAGCAAAAACAAGTACCATCGGGATAAATATCCTGTAGTATTTACCAAATGAAGGTTTGTCGTTTTGCATAGATGATCCGGTTAACCCGATTATCAAAATTAACTTATTGGACCTTCAATTTTTAAAATGATTTACTGAACTGAAAATAAGATAATAGGACGGCAAATCATTTAGCTGAACTGCGACTTACTTCATAAATATCGGTGGCGTTCAGTTTCCCCCTTAATAATACCGAATCCAGCAATTTCGCCTCGAACTTTTACCGGGGTGAATGTATGTGCTATAATTGGAAACACAACAAGTTGTTGTTAGCTCAACTCACCAACGGCTATCATCATATGCGAACAGGTGTTTAAGCATCTGCAAATCTCTTAGTTAATATTGAGCCGTATTCTAAGACCTATGCAAAAGTTTCGAAAAAAAGGTAACAACCACTTACTTATAATCGAATTCCCTGCACAGGTCATGATTTATCACGGTGAGGTAACTGGCTGATTATACAGAATACTCCTGATAGCCTTGGTTGGTTCGGCAGCATCGTAGTGATTCTGTAAAACAATAATCGTTTTATCGTTATCAGTATGCCTTTCAATGTCACTTTTATATCCGGGCCAGCCGCCACTATGCCGAACCACCTTGCCGTAATCGTCATGCTGCTCGATCTTCCAGCCAAATCCATACTTGGTATAGGTTCCGTCGCTAAGTATGGCCGGAGAGAACATAAGTTGCATGTCCGTTTTGGAAACCAGCTTATTGGTATATAGTGCACGGTCCCATTTAAGCAGATCCAATACCGTTGAATTAACCGTGCCGTCGCCTACTACGCCATCCAGCCAAAAAACCACTTTAGCCTTTTCAATGGAATCCGGCAGGAGATATTTCCCAAGGTACTTAGAGTAAATATAGCCAAATGCGTAATTGTCGATCTTCCTTGGATGCAATCTTCTGTTAAAAACAAACGTGCGCTGCATATGCAGGGGATCAAAGATATTTTTCTTCAGGAAGCTGGCATAGCTTTCGCCGGAAGCTTTTTTGATGATGGAAGCAAGTAATGCATATCCGGTATTACTGTATTTGAACTGTGTTCCCGGGCTAAATTCAAGTGCCGGCCTGAGTCTGGCAAAAATGGTTATGATGTCGTCATTGACAGCTATCTTATGTTTGTCAAAAACAGTATCCATAATGCTCAGGTAATCTTGCAAGCCGGATGTATGATTCAAGAGGTTACGGATGGTTATCTTGTCATAGAAAGCAAGCTTGGGCAGATACTTCGCTATTGGGTCATCCAGGCTTAACTTTCCTTGCTCTTTTAAGATCACGATCGCCATAGCGGTGAACTGCTTGGAGCACGAAGCCAGTTCAAAAATCGTGTTTTTATCAATCTTCTCCCCGCTAACTTCGTTAGCTATGCCAAAGCTTTTGAGATAGATAATTTTACCTTTTTCGGCAACCAGCACATTGCCATTCAGTTTGCCCTTTTCATTAAGTGACCCAAGTAAACTATCTATACGGTTTACTTTAGTTTGGGCAAAGGATGCCCTACCCAGCACTATTAGTGCCAGGACAATCATTAGTTTAGATGTCATATCAGATTATTTAAATATTGATTTTTAGTGGATCACGGTTTATCTGGTACAAATTCTAACACATCGCCCGGCTGGCAATCCAGTATCTCGCAGATCGCACTCAAGGTATCAAACCTGATACCCTTTGCCTTTCCGGTTTTAAGAATAGAAAAATTGGCTGGCGTAATGCCCAGTTTTTCTGCCAGATCCTTGCTCTGCATTTTGCGCCTGGCCAGCATCACGTCCACATTAACAACAATTGGCATAGCTTAAAAAATTAGATCCTGTTCGTCCTGAAGTTTAAGGGCCTGCTTGAAGATAGCGGCCATGAAAAATATGAAAATACCCAGCAGCAAATGCAGCCCTACAATACCCCAGGCATCAAAGCTGGCCTCACTAAACAATTCTGTTAAGAACAGCATGAATACAGGAATAGTGAAATTGGACCAATAAAAAACACGCAGGTAATTATAACCTTTATGCGTAAACAGCCTCTCTTGTGTAAATACATCAAACACAAAACTCAGTAGTACAAAGAACAATGCGTACAGTATAAAAAGCGGTAAAAACTCCATCCATATATAAACCGGATTGTAGAATCCAAGCAGAAACGGAATATGCGTAAAAGGCAGATAAATTACAAACTGGCTATTAGCATTATGCAGTAATACCGAAGCAGATTTGCTTTCTAAACTGAGCAGTGCATAAACGAACGTAACAAAATATACAATAGCCAGTAACCTGGACAGATGCAATAAAACCTTAGCGATAAATTTAACGGAAGTCATATCAGTAATTTTAATACACTGCAAATTTATTGATTAATTATTGTTTTACAATAATTAATCAATAAAAATTATTTTTTGCGCTTAAATTGGGTGCTATAATTACATCATTTTTAACTTCACAGCAAGACTAATACTTTACTTACCCTTTAGGTGTATAGCTATTTAAATCATTTTTTAATTTAATGTGTTACATCCACAAGAAATATGAAAAGACTAATTTTAATCATCATCGGAAGTTTGGTGGCGTTAAGTAGCTGCCGGGATAAGACCGGCAAGCAAAATTCCGCTCAGGCCACTGCCCCGTCTACGCTTCCTTCAAGTAATAAACCCCCGGGTACAGGTAAACAAGTTACACAACAAGATTACCTAGCCGCCCTACAGGATATTTGCGTGGAAGACGATGGTGTTTTTAAAAATTGCGATGAACTTTTTGGCAAGGATGGATCGTCCTATTTCTTTTTGATCATTCCGAAAGCCGGTGCTCAGGCCTGGTATGAGGCAGCATCAAAAGATTTGAGCGGCCCTACTTATGAAAAAAACAATACCCTCAGCGCCAAAATACAAAAGATCGATAAAGCCAAGCTGAGTAAGAATTTTGATGTATGGGTATTTTATACCGATAAGAAATATACAAAACAAGTCGGTATGGATGCTGCTTATAATGTAATTAACCCGCACATTACCCAACTGTATCAGTTGAGATCAGGAAAAAACAATTGGGAGAAACTGGATAGCATCATTATTAAAAACGACAGTGAGGTACAAAAAGAAAATCAATGGCGGGATGGTTTTATAAACAAAGCTGTGCAGCAATCGAATGGAAAAGCTAAAACTGCTGTCGTATCTTCATTAGTTCCCGCAGCCTGGGAAGGCAAATATTCCACCTATTTCAGTTATGGTGACATCGCCGGGCAAAATGCCGGTTGGGCATTGGAAATCAATATTACCGGCGATAATATTACGGCAAGCGGTGATGGGTTTCAAATGGCGTTTGCAGATGAGTTGCGTGCTCAGGAAAATGGTTCTAAACTCATTTTAACGCATCTTAAGCATATTTCAGGTTATCCTGCGGGACAAAAAATGACCCCGGAATTTACGCTAATTAAAGACAACGGAAAATTTTATATCAAATCGAAATGGATCAGTGAGGATGTAGTCACCAAACCGGCAGCATTAGGATACTCAATTGATAAAGCAGATCTTTAAGAGATCTAACAATCGTATTATTTCAAGGCAAGCGTATCCCGAAGTTCCAACGGTTTGCCACCGGCAGCGTGTCCAAAAAAAGATCGGGTACGTACCGCTTTTATCGCATCGCCCTTTAACCTTTCATAAGTGATCCAAGCCACCAGGTCATCAGAATAACCTTCCAAGCTCCTGTTCTCATTATCCCTGGCAGATTCGTACAGGTGCCTATCGTAACCCGCGAGCCATTTTTTTCGGTAAAATAAAACGTTCAGGTTTTGAACACCGTTCCTGATGTTTGCCTTGTAATGAGTATGTGTATAGGCACCGAGTTTGACCAGCACAATTTGTGGCGTAAAATCGTTAATGCCGGACACCTGGTAATATTGCACCACATCTTTTGTGCTGAAATAGCGGGCGTCTAATCCTTTACCTGTTATAAACCGGTTATTGTATTCCTGACTGATCGGCTCAATCGATAGTTCATTGTTTTTGGTGCAACTGCAATATAACGTGATGAACGAGGCGGCGAATAGGGTTACAAAGGTGGTTTTCATATAGTGTTTAAAATCAAACACGGGCCATTTTGTTTGCGCTTTAGCACTAAGCCTTAAAAATCAAAATATTTCAATTGCCTGCAAAGGCGTTCAACAGAATGTCAGTTGACGATTATTTAGCTGTTTGCCAAAAAGCAGTAGCAGTTTGTTGCGAGTATCAAAGGCCCGGCTGCGGAACTGCAGGTTCCCCTACAATACGCGTTCATTTGCTCCATTAATTACCAGGCTTGCCTGTAGTACATCCCCATCTTAATGGCTGCTTGTCTGATAGATCCTAATTTCTTGATTTTTTCGAGCAATTCTATCTTACCTAGGCCTATCACACCGATACCATCAATTTCTATGTGTAGTTTCCCATTTAGTAATTTGCATACCACGACAATAAGGAAAAAATACCAATGCCGAGGTTAAAAACTGGCTGCAAAAAATCGGCGTGCTTTAACCGATGCCACACTATACATCAAATATATTCCATTTAATAGACATCACACACCTATGAAAACAACAAATTAAACATGGCTTCTTAATGTCTGTTCCGCCGGATTAGGAAAAGCGTTCGCCGGGGAAGTATTGAAACAAGGCTAAAATATAGCCAGTTCGGGGCTCAAACTTAACGGAACCACGAAGTGAAGAACCGGCCTTTCACTAAGACAAAGAAATTATAAAACTTGATCTACTTTCGGGTAACGAGATTTTTCTTGATACGGCTTAACGTTTCTGGCGCCAAACCAAGGTATGAAGCAATCAGGTTCTGTGGAATCCGTTCAATAAATTTGGGGTTTGATTGCGCTAATTGCACGTACTTTTCCTCGGCGCTATGTGTGATGGAACTCATCAAGCGGCGCTCTTTGGTTACCAGGCTATTTTGATACAGAATGCGGAAATATCTGTCCATAATTGGTACGGCAAGCGGCAGGGCCTCATAATTTTCGCGTGAAATCAGAAGCAATTCGGTATCTTCAATGGCATCAATGTTAAATACAGCCGGTTCAATTGATAAAAAACTATTAAAATCAGATATCCACCACCCCTCCCAGCCGAAAACACTCATATGTTCATCCCCTTTCTCGTCTACATTATAAGAACGAAGTAAGCCTTTTGCTACAAATGCCAGATGCCTGCATATATCGCCTTCTTGCAGCAGGTACTGTCGTTTTCTTAATTTTTTTTCAACAAAAAAGGTTTTGATCTTTTCCTTATCCTCATCGTTAAGCAAAACTTTTTTCTGAATGTGGCTGAAGAGTACATCGATCATGAGTGGGTTATCCTTTAGTGTTACAAAGATAAACGCTTGATCCAGATCAAGCGTATTAGTTGATGCAGGTCAACCACTCGCGGTAGCTTTAAAAGTAATTTTGTACAGTTAAATAAATAAAAAATGAACAAAATAGCATTAGTGGTTGGGGCAAGTGGCATTATCGGAAGTAACCTGGCCGAAAAACTTATTTCCAAGGGATGGGAAACCTATGGACTTGCCCGTAACCCCAATAACGAAATAAAGACCTTGAAGCCGGTTTCAGCTGATCTGTTAAGTATCGACAGTCTTAAATTAGCATTAGCGGCTATAAAGCCAACACATGTTTATATTACCAGTTGGATGCGCAATGATACAGAAGCAGAGAATATAAGGGTAAACAGCCTGATGGTGCGCAATCTGTTAGAAGTATTATCCCAAAAAAAAACTGTTCAGCATGTTGCTTTAGTAACCGGCCTCAAGCATTACCTTGGCCCGTTTGAAGCATATGCGAAAGAAGGTTTCTTACCCGAAACCCCTTTACGTGAAGAGCACCCCAGGTTAGATATTGAGAATTTTTATTATGCCCAGGAAGATGAGGTATATGCTGCCGCCGAGCGCGACGGTTTTACCTGGAGCATTCACCGGCCGCATACGGTTATTGGTAAAGCAGTAGGCAACTTAATGAACATGGGCACCACCCTTGCCGTTTACGCAACAATTTGCAAGGAAACAGGCCGGCCGTTTACCTGGCCGGGCTCATCGGCGCAGTGGCATGGTGTTTCAGACGTTACCGACGCAAGATTATTGGCAGAGCACCTCATCTGGGCATCTACCACTAAAGCTGCTGCTTACGAAGCATTTAATGTTGTTAACGGAGACATTTTCAGGTGGAGCCGTTTATGGAAACAATTGGCCACCTATTTTGGTATTGAGGCTATAGGCTTTGATGGCATCATTCATCCACTTGAACAGGAAATGGCCAATGATGCTGACATTTGGAGAAATATTGCAAAAAAACATCAATTGAAAGAAATAGATCTGTCCCGCCTGGCATCGGCCTGGCATACCGACCTTGACTTAGGAAGACCTATAGAAGTGATGACAGACATGGCAAAAAGCCGCAAACTTGGGTTCACCGTTTTTCAAAAAACCGAAGATTCTTTTTATGATCTTTTTAACCAACTGCAGGCAGCACAACTGATACCTAAAAGTTAAATATTAAAATGGCATTGCTTACTATGGCGGCGGATATTTATGGTGACAATTCCCCTAAATTAGGGAAATTGCACTTGGCAAACAGATTATTGACAGCCTGCCGCCATTAGTTAAACGAAGCCCGGAATTCTAACGGAGATACGTTTGTTTTCTTTTTAAAAAGAGTGCTGAATGATTGGGCATGTTCAAAACCCAAAGCATAAGCTATCTCGCTTACAGATAAGTTAGTAGTTGAGAGTTTTTGCTTCGCTTTTTCAATCAGTTTTTCGTGGATATGCTGCTGCGTATTCTGGCCGGTGTGAACACGCAACAAGTCACTCAGGTAGTTGGGGGTTAAATTCATTTGCTCTGCAATATACTGCACGGTTAAAAGCCCATGCCTGGCAGTTGCGCTGTTGTTGAAGTATTCACCTACAAGTTCCTCAAACCTGGCAAGCAACTGGTGATTGTTATTTTTCCGGGTAAGGAATTGCCGCTCGTAAAAACGTTTGGAATAATTAAGCAGCAATTCTATCTGCGATAGAATGATCTCTTGCGTATGCCTATCGATATGCCGGCATTCTTTATCAATCTTATTAAGTATTGTGATCAGGTCCTCCTCCTCTTCGGCAGAGAGATGAAGCGCTTCATTTACTGCATAGGAGAAAAAGCCATAGTTGCTGATGGATCTCGCCAGCGGATGATTTAACAGGAAATCGGGATGAAAAATAAGCAGGTAGCCAGAACCGCATTCCATGTTCTGCAGATCGAGGTATTGCACCTGGTTTGGGGCAGTAAAACTCAATACGCCTTTATCATAATCATAATGTTGCTGGCCGTATCTTATCTTGCCAGTAGCTTCCCGTTTTAAAGCAACGCAATAAAAACGGTTTACAAAACCTTTCCATATATCGTCTTCCAGGAAAACGCTTTCCTGCAGGTTGATTACACTCACCAGCGGATGCCGCGGCTCTGACAAAGACAACAACCTGTGAAATTCTGAAACGGATCTGATGGCGTTCATTATACTAATTTATGAATTATGGATAATATTAATACGATCAGTCAATAAGGCCCATACTAAACTCGTCGTATGGTTTGCCGGTATCAGTCCCCAACGGAACAATGCTTTCCAAAATGGCGAGGTCTGTATTGCTCAATTGTATACCTGTTGCTGCTATGTTCTGTTCCAGGTATTTCCGGCGTTTGGTACCGGGGATGGGCAGTATCCCTTTGCTCATGATCCAGGCCAGCGCCAATTGCGAAGAGGTAACGCCCTTTTCTGCGGCCAATCCCTCTATCGCCTTAACCAATTCAATATTCTTGTAAAAGTGAGCCTCCTGAAAACGGGGAATGGCGCGGCGAAAATCGTTTTCCGGAAGATCATCTATAGTACGGATGTGACCCGACAGAAAACCGCGGCCCAATGGAGAATACGCAACAAAACCTATGCCCAGTTCCTGTAATGTTTTCAGCACGCCGCGTTCTTCCACAGTACGCTCAAATAACGAATATTCGCTTTGCACGGCTGTGACCGGATGCACGACATGCGCTTTTCTGACCGTTTCTGATGATACTTCCGACAAGCCGATATACCCTACTTTCCCTTCCTTAACCAATTCGCTCATCGCTTCAACAGTTTCTTCAATAGGTGTATTTTTATCGAGGCGATGCATATAATACAGATCGATGTAATCTGTTCTCAAATTTTTGAGGGAACGCTCCAAAGCTTTTTTTACGTATGCTTTTTTACCATTAATAGCCCAGGTTACTTTATTATTGTCATTTATTTCCCAGCCAAACTTGGTGGCTAAAACATACTTATCACGATTGCCTTCTATTGCCTTGGCAATAAGCTGTTCATTCTTTAGAGGGCCATACAGGTCTGCAGTATCTAAAAAATTGCCGCCTAAATCTAACGAGCGATGAATAGTAGTAATAGCTTCCTGCTCATCTGCCTGCCCGTACATATGGCCTTCTTCGAAACCAGTCATGCCCATACAGCCTAATCCTATAATAGGGACATTTAAGCCCTGGCTGCCCAATGCAATTTGTTTTATGCTCATAGCGTTTACATTTGTTTCTACAAAGGTCTGTTGTAAAAACAGCATGTATGTTTGCAAACCCCTGAATGTAGTATGCAAAACAAGGGTAATAAAGTGTCACCCCACTCCCGGCTACCATAAATTAATCATCGGGTTTGTGGTGTGGTAATTAATTTTCTTGAAGCGGTTTGTAACCAAGGCAAACCATTATACCCTCTACCACTCTTTTAGTATCCTCCGGGCCACGCACCTTGATGCAATCAACGCCCGTTTTGTAAGCCGGGTGATCATTGCCACCTTCCATCAAAGCGTCGCCGATAAAAATCATTTCAGATATTTTAATCTTCAATTCTTTTTTCAGCTTTTTTATTCCGTAAGCTTTGTCGATACCAGGCTTTGTAATATCAATGGAAGTTGCCCCACCCATATTTACTGCAAAATTCTTTAAAGTTTTATCAAGTACTTTTTTGATCGATCTGCGTTTCTCAAAATCCGGATCCCACTTTTTCTTTTCGTCAATAGGCGCTGCTTGCCCCAATGCCGAATATGTAATTTGGCTGCCCCGGTCTTCTATTTGTTCGCCCCAGGTTTTCTTGGCTTCAAAGCCCGATGCAGCTACAGCCCCGGTTAATTCTTTAATGATGAGATCTTTTTCTTCGTCAGTAAAATTTTCAGCATAAAGCTGTTTCCAACCACCATCATAATTGTAATATTTGGTACCGCAAGTGGGCAAAATGGATAACTTTTTTAAGTTTTTATCACCAAGGTGCGCTAACACCTGTTTTTGAAACTGCGGCCAATCGCCTCCAGATATCACAGCTACATGAGATACAGTAAGCAGATTATTCAGAATGGTGCCCATCTCCGCATCAATTGCGGCTTTACTTTCCGCCAGTGTACCATCAAGATCAAATATTATCAACTTCTTCATGGTAGATCAACAGTATGGACTAATGGTTGTTTGACAGGATAATTTTCATTTCCTGAAACAGCGTAACTTACAAGTAGAGGTTAGCCGGCTAGAAAGTTCTTTACCGGTTTATACAACAACCGGATCCCAGGTACCTCTTGTTGCAGGGTCGTCCATCTGAACGCCCCAATCATACATAGCTTTCAGTACCGGGATAAGTGTTTTCCCACGCTCACTTAATTCATATTCAACCCGGGGCGGCTTTTCCATATAGCTATGGCGGATAATGAGGCCGTCCTCTTCCAATTCCTTTAATTGCTGGCTCAATATTTTCCGGGAAATATCCGGCATCTGTACCGCCAGTTTGCCAAAACGCACTTGCCCGCCGGTAAGCAACCTGATCAAGATAATCGGTTTCCATTTACCACCAATATAGCCTACCGTGCGTACTACCGCACAGTTCTCCGGGTTTTGCAGCATTTTTCTCATTAGTTACCTATATGTTACCAGTTTTTGCCTTTAGTTACTACTATGTAACCACCAATATTGGGCGGAATAAAAAATGCCAGCATTTGCTTTAGTTACTTTGCGAAACAAAAGTAATTAATATAACGAAATGAACGATCAACAAAACAAGGACAAAGATCTGGAAGGGAAAATAGCATTAGTAACCGGTGGAACCAAAGGCATTGGAAAGGCTATTGCAAACAGACTGGCACAGGCAGGTGCCAAAGTGATCATCACGGCCCGTAACCAACCCGCAGAAGCAGATCTGCAATATCACTTTATAGCGGCAGACTTATCTCTACCGGCTGATGTTACCAAAGTTGCCAATGAGATCAACACGCTATTTGGCGGCGTGGATATACTGGTTAACAACATGGGTGCAAATACCTATCCCGGCGGAGGTTTCGGCATACTGACAGACGAGCATTGGAACGAGGCATTGCAGGTTAATCTACTATCGTCGGTACGTTTAGACCGTGCCCTATTACCAAAAATGATAGAACAAAAAAGCGGCGTAATCATCCATATCTCCTCTACCAGTGGCCAGTTCCCTATTTGGGAATCTACTATGGCTTACAGCGCTGCCAAAGCTGCATTAAACGCCTACAGTAAAGCACTTGCTGATGAAACAGGCCCTAAGGGCGTAAGGGTGGTTACTGTATCGCCGGGTTTAAACAAAACAGAGGCCATGGCTACCTTTTTAAGGGAATTAGCTGAAAGTGCCGGTATTACCGTAGAAGAAATGACCCAAAACCTTTTTAACAGGCTTGGCGGCGTACCACTGGGAAGAATGGCAGAGCCGGAAGAAACAGCAGAACTCGTTTATTTTCTTGTTTCGCCAAAAGCTTCTTACATTACCGGAACAAATTACATTATTGACGGGGGTAATTTCCCGGTTGTAAAGTGATGGTAAGCTGAAAAATAAAGATCTCATATTTAAAACGCCGGCTCTTTACAAGAGTATGGCGTTTTATTTTAAATTCAAAATAACCGATCAGTTGAATGCTGCCCTGAACTTTGTTGGGGATACATTTGTTTTCATTTTGAATAGCCTGCTGAAAGACTGCGGATATTCAAACCCTAACTGATAGGCAACTTCATTTATGGTTAAACTGGTTGTTGACAGTAAGTCTTTCGATCTTTCGATCAGTTTTTCATGGATATGCTGCTGTGCGCTGAGGCCGGTTAGCGAACGCAGCATATCGCTTAGATAATTGGGGGTATAATTTAAACGTTCTGCCAGGTATTGAACCGTGGGTATTCCAACACTCACCGGCTTATCTTGCTCAAAATACGCCCTAAGTAATTCTTCAATTTGGCTAAGCAATTCATTATTTACCGTTTGCCGGGTTAAAAACTGCCGCTTATAAAAGCGTTTTGCATAACTCAGCAGCAATTCTACCTGTGCAATGATCACATCGTGGCTGAAGTCGTCGATGCGACTGAACAGTTCTTCGCGGATGATCTTATAAATGGATAGCATGGTTACTTTTTCCTGCTCAGAAAGGTGCAGTGCCTCGTTAGAAGCGTAAGAAAAGAAACCGAACTGCTTGATTTTTGCAGCCAATGGGTAACCCTGGAGGAAATCCGGGTGAATAAACAGCGACAGGCCTTCGTTTTCGGTGTAACCATCAATATGCCCTACCACCTGATTGGGCGCCGTAAACATCAGGCTGCCTTCATCAAAATCATAATAGCCCTGGCCATAACGGAATTTCCCCGACAATTTGGTAACCAAAGTTATCTTGTAAAAACCAACAACATAGCTTAGAGGAAACCGGCACAGGTTCATGAGTTGCGAAGATTCCAGTAAACTGATCATCGGATGGACCGGGCCGGGGATTCCCAGCATGCGGTGTATCTCTGTTATGGTTTCTACCTTATTAACTTTAGGTACTTCGCTTTTCATTTTGAAAGATAATAACGATGACCGGCTACTTTATCGGCGGCCGGTCATATTAAATTAAGATAATATTACCAGGGCATCGGGCCTTCCGGGCCGGTAAAGGTTCCGGTTGGGCCATCTGTTTCCAGCGCCACCCGCACAGGTTCGCGTGAGCCTACTTCAAGGCTATCTGTACCCTGGAAGTTATTTAGCGCGGTGGCAGTATAGCCGGGGCTGGTTGTATTAACTTTAATATTTTCCTTTTCCAGTTCTAAGGCAAAAGCAAGTGTAACGGCGTTAAGCGCCGTTTTAGAGGCTGCGTAAACTATGCCGAAGTGTGGCCTTGCCCAGCATTCCGGGTCGGAGATCCAGGTTAGCGAGCCAAGGCCGCTCGATACATTTACAATGCGGGCAGCAGACGATTTGCGCAGCAAGGGCAATGCTGCCTGTGTAACGGCAATAACGCCGAATACATTGGTTTCCCAAACGGTGCGCACTTCGTCTAACGAAACATTAACCGCTCTGCCAGATTCCATAACTTCTTCCACCGTACGGCCCGGCTTACCGGCATGCGCAATACCGGCGTTATTCACCAGTAGATCAAGCCGGCCGGCTTCTTTTTCTAAACGTTCTACCGCGGCTTCAATAGTTGCTTGCTTTGTTACATCCAGTTGTATGGCTGTTGCGTTACCGCCTATCTCAGCAGCGGCTTTTTCCCCGTTGCTTAGGTTACGCGAGCCAACGTATACAGTATAGCCATTGGCGGCAAGTTCTTTTGCAATTTGAAAGCCTACGCCCTGGTTGGCACCGGTTACCAGTGCAACAGGCTGGCTGTTTGTTGATGATTCGATTTGATTTTCCATAGGGTTATTTATTATTTAATAAACAAAAGTCAGCATTTATCATATTGCCAGCATAACCAAATCAAGGACGTTCATAACCAAATGAAAGATGGCAACACCTATGCTGGTGATAGATTATAAGAATTTAACACCTGTCAGTTCTTCGGTAAATGCCCATAATTGTTTGGCACTGGCTTCGTCTAAAGAATATGGTTTTACACCATTTGGTATTGACGGATCGATAGCTAATTCGGCTACTTCAACATCCTCTAAATACACACCGCCTATTTGGTTCAATAAAGGGCTGGTAGCAGCCCATATAGTTGTAGCCGCGCCTTGCGGAATGGTTTTAAGGGATGCTATAACTTCTTGCACCGGGTTACCTTTATTATCCAGAAAGCCAAACTGCTGTAGTATTTCTACCGGCGCTTCTCGGGCTAATTCGGTGCCCCAGATATTGCCGGGATGTACCGAATATGCCCTTACACCAGATGATTTAGCGCGGTTGTCTAACTCAAGCGAAAACAGGTTGACAGCAGTTTTTGAGCGCCCATAAGCTTGCAGGGTGTCATAGCCCCCCCGTTCAAAATTCGGATCGTCAAAGTTGAAGGATGCAAACTGGTGTCCGAGAGATGAAACGTTTACTACTCTTGCGCCATCTGCTTTTTTCAGCGCATCCAACAAACGGGCAGTAAGCCTAAACACGGCCAGGTAATTGGTAGCCAGTTGCGATTCATTACCATTAGCATCACGGCGTAAGGGTACAAACATAATACCCGCGTTGTTAATGAGCAGGTGCAATGGCCTGCCTGACGCCAGGAACTTTTCGGCGAAACTGTCGATAGAATCAGGGCTTATCAGATCCATTGCTTCTATTTCAATATGGGCAATTCCCTGCAGGTTTTTCTTTGCTTTTTCTACATCTCTTGCAGGTACAATAACTGTTGCCCCTGCTTCTGAAAGGGTTTTAACCGTTTCCAGGCCAATGCCTGTGCCACCGCCCGTTACAATGGCTATCTTTCCTTTCAGGTCAATCCCTTTAATTACATCAATTGTAATTGATGCTGCATTAAATCCCGAACCTATCGGTTTCTGTAACGCACCGTTATAATTGTTCTGTTCCATTTTTTTGTATTATTATTTATAAGAGCGGGTTTATTATTACCCCGTAATTTTTGTTTACTCCTGGTTGACTTATCTTTAGAGCCCGTAAATACCGCCCGAAACGGTAATCTTTTCTCCAGTGATCCACGCCGAATCATCGGATGCCAAAAACACGGCTACCTTTGCAATGTCTGCCGGCTGACCAAAACGACCGAGCGGTGTATTGGCAATTAGCTTAGTTTCAAATTCACTGCCGATAATTCCTGTACTATGCGTGCCTTCGGTTTCTACAGCGCCGGGTAAGATGGAGTTAATGCGGATTTTTTTGACACCTAATTCTTTCGATAAGGCAATGGTGACTGCATCTAATGCCGCTTTAGTAGCAGAATATACCGAGCCTGTTGCCAAAGGCGTATTGCTTGCGCCCGAACTAATGTTGATGATATTGCCACCTTTATCACCAAATAGTTTTACCACTTCGCGGATCGCCAGAATAGAACCCATTACGTTAATGTTAAAATGCTGCTGAATTGATTCTGCAGTTACCTCTTCAATTGGTGCGTAGTGATAAATTCCTGCGTTGTTTACCAGGATATCTACCGTGCCGAAAGCGTTTATGGTTTCTGTAAAAAGTTTGATCACATCCGGTTCCCTAGACACATCCGCATGTACCGGAATTGCCGTGCCGCCATTATCGGCTATTTCTTTTACAACTTTATCCGCGCCATCTTTACTTGAAGCATAATTCACAACAACTTTTGCGCCTGCTGCGGCAAAGTGCTTTGCGATAGATGCACCTATTCCTTTTGATGCACCTGTTACTATTGCTACTTTATTTTTTAACTTACTCATTTTATCTATCTGATGTTTGAGTTGCAAAACTATAGTATAGTTATTTATTTTAGTAACTTTGTATCTAAAAGTAACAGTAACCTTGAGGTAACAAAGTAACATATGGAGTGCAAACCGGAGTTTCAAACAGATCGTAAAAAGGAGATGATGGCCGTTCATGATGCGATGGACGTGCTGAATGGCAAATGGAAGATCTACATCATTTCCTCTATATGCCATTATAATAAAAGGAGGTTTTCTGATATTTTGAATGACGTGACAGGTATCTCCAACAAAATGCTGAGTAAGGAATTAAAGGAACTGGAAATAAACAAATTGGTAGAACGTACTGTTTTAAATACTCACCCGGTAACCGTTCAGTATGAGCTAACCAGCCATGGCAAAACCTTAAAAACAATTATTGATAATTTAACCGCCTGGGGAGTAGAGCACCGGAAGGAAATTACCGGGAAGAATTGAAGGTGTAATTTCTGTTATCAGCAAATTCGGGTATTTATTAAGGCTTTATTTCTATAACAAAAGCTTTTAATTCGGCCATTTTACCATTCCGAAAGCGCCATACATCGCAGTACGAGTAACCGGTTACTTTTCCGTTGCTATCCTTCATCCTGATTTTGCCTATTGCAGTGACAAAATCATCTTCAGCTATTAAATTTTCAACGTCAAACTCCGGTGGTTTCACATATACTGCCTTCATATATGCCCTAACGGCTTCCTTTCCGGTTAAAGTTTGGTCGCCAACAAACTCCCATTTTACATGTTCGGTACATAAAGATAGAAACCCTTCATTATCACCTGCAGTAACAGAAGCATTTGCTTTTAACAGTATCTCTTTATTATTTAAACTCATTTTATAATAATAAATGATTTGATTAAAAAGTTTTATTATCTCCTTTTAGTTAATAATAAGGGTAAGTGATAAATCATGATATTTGTATGCTTTTTACGGTTTTGGCTAAACCAAACGCAGATTTGGATAAATGCAGCCGGGCAAGGTAGCCCATCTTTGCATCAACAAAAATAAATCAACATGAAAGTATTTGTTACAGGAGCCACGGGCTTTATAGGTACTGCCATTGTGCAGGAATTAATTAGTGCCGGCCACCAGGTGTTGGGGCTGGCTCGTTCGGACGCATCAGCCCAAAAGTTGGCAGATGCGGGTGCAGAAGTTCACCGGGGCGACCTGGAAGACCTGGACAGCCTGCGCAGCGGCGCGGCACAATCAGATGGTGTGATACATGCCGGGTTTATTCATGATTTTACACGGTTACCCGAAGTTTGCCTGGTAGATAAAACAGCCATTGAAACTATTGGCGAAGTATTGGCCGGTACAGATCGCCCTTTTATTGTTACTTCCGGCACGGCGCTGGTGAGCCCCGGAAAGCTGGCTACTGAAGATATTAACCCTCCGTTTAACCCAGGCTGGCCTCGGGCGTCTGAACAAGCGGCAGATGCTGTAGCTGCACGCGGTGTCCGTTCAGCGGTGGTACGCTTATCACCATCGGTACATGGGGATGATGATAAACACGGCTTTATACCTATACTGGTTAATATAGCCAGAGAGAAAGGCGTAGCTGCCTATGTTGGCGAGGGGCTTAACCGCTGGAATGCAGTACACCGCCTGGATGCGGCCCGTGTATTCCGGTTGGCTTTAGAGAACGCTGCGCCAAATGCCCGTTATCATGCCGCTGCGGAAGAGGCCATCACGGTTAAATCGATAGCCGAAGCCATTGGTAAACAACTTAACCTGCCCGTAGCATCTGTAACGCCGGAAGCAGCTGCCGAACATTTTGGCTGGTTTGCACATATGGCCGCTGTGGATTGCCCAACATCGAGCACATGGACACAGCAACATTTAAACTGGCAGCCGGGCCACACTACCCTGCTTGCAGATATAGAGAACGGCATTTATACCCACTAAAAAAATAATGCAACCATCGGTAACTTGGTGGTTGCATTAACATTAAACACAAGTAATAGAATGAAAATTATTGTAACCAATTGATTAGGAAACACCAGCCAACTACCTATCGGCCAAAAATGGGTAAAGTTAAAACTCACTGATTTCGCCAGAGAATTTACCGCAGCGTATCATCAAAATAACTAACTTTATACAGCTATGAACAATAACCAGCTTTTCCATTTTCATACCATCACCGAGTATCAACGCGCAGTGGGCCTGCCTAAACCGGCGCATCCGCTAATCAGCCTGGTGCATATGGACGAACTTAACAGACCTCTCGTCGACAGTTCGTTTAGTATGATCTATGACTTTTATTCGATCTCTATGAAAAGGATGAAGAACGCAAAATTCAAATACGGCCAGCAGGCCAGCGATTTTGATGAAGGCGTACTGTTCTTCATGTCGCCCGGCCAGTTGTTTGGGGTAGAAATTGAAAAGGGTAGCGTACGGCATCGCCCCGAAGGCTGGATGATACTGATCCATCCAGATTTTTTATGGAATACACCGCTGGCAAAAACCATCAAGCAATACGAATTTTTCAATTATTCGGTTAATGAGGCGCTTTACTTATCAGATAAGGAAGAAACCATGCTCACCACCATAGCGCAAAATATTGAGCAGGAGTACCATGCCAATATCGACCGGTTTAGCCAAAGTGTGATCATTGCCCAACTGGAACTGCTGTTAACGTATTCGGAAAGATTTTACCAGCGCCAGTTTATCACCCGCAAGATCACCAGTCACGAGATCCTGAGCAAGCTAGAAAACCTGCTTAATAATTACTTTACTAGCGGCGCGCTGGCTCAAAAAGGGCTTCCCAGCGTTACTTACATTGCCGAAAACTTAAACATCTCGCCGGGTTACCTTAGTGGCCTGCTCAAATCACTCACCGGGCAAAATACACAGCAGCATTTACATAATAAACTGATAGACCTGGCGAAAGAAAAACTCTCAACAACAAATCTATCCGTTAGCGAGATAGCTTATGAGCTTGGGTTTGAACACCTGCAATCCTTCAGTAAACTGTTCAAAACCAAAACCAGCTTTTCGCCGCTGGAGTTCCGGCATTCTTTTAATTAGAATCTGTATTGGGCGTACCAGGATGTAAAATTTCACTGATCGCAATTAGAGGTTTTTCTGTAAATTCCTTATTTCAGTTATAAAAGTTTTCTCTTATCAGCACCAAGATATCTTCGGCCATTTTGATGCTTGGCCTGTTGGGCAAAGCAGATGTTTGGTATACAGATTTTATCTGCTCCATTTTTTCTTCAACCATCTGCATCAGGTGATTAAATTCAAATGCCCCATTGCGGATCTTTAACAACAAATCGCGGTCTTCGCGCTTTACTGTTACCTGCTGATATAAGGCATACCCTCCGAAAAACAGGTTTTAAATTGCGAAAACATAAGCGTCATTATATTAATATATTGGCATAATCTATCATCCATCATTCATAAAAACACAATAATGTGATTAAATAATTAAAAATTTCACATCTTGCGCCTAAATTATTATTACATAATGAATACAGGCAGCTTGCGCTTAATAATTACAATACTTTCCGCTTTTATTTTTTCCGCTTCGGTGGCACAACCTTTTGTAAGCCCTAAAGATGGTAAAGGCTACCGCGAAACACCGGTAAGAATAAACGATTTGGTACATACCAAACTTGATGTAAGGTTTGATTACCAAAAATCATATCTCTACGGTAAAGAATGGGTAACCGTAAAGCCGCATTTTTATGCAACAGATTCCTTAAAGCTGGATGCCAAGGGGATGGATATTCATCAAATTGCTATTGTAAAGGCAGGTAAGTTGCAGCCGCTTAAATATGTTTACCAGGATAGCCTGTGGCTTAACATCACACTTGATAAAAAATACGCAGGTGGCGAGCAATACACCGTATTTATTGATTACACAGCGAAGCCTGAGTTGTTACATGATAAACCGGGTTACAAATTAGATGGCAACGGTTTATATTTTGTTAACCCTAGAGGCTCCGAAGCCGGCAAACCCACACAAATATGGACGCAGGGCGAGGCCGAGAGTTCATCCTGCTGGTTCCCTACCATTGATAAGCCGGGCCAAAAAACAACCCAGGAACTGAGCATGACAGTGCCCGCCAAATACACTTCGCTATCTAACGGTTTACTCATCAGCCAAAAGACGAATGCCGACGGCACCCGCACCGATACCTGGAAACAAAAGCTGGCGCACTCGCCCTACTTGTTTATGATGTCTATTGGCGAATTTAAGATCTACAAAGATAAATGGCGTAACAAGGAGGTTAACTACTACCTGGAACCCAAATACTTCCCCTATGCAAAAGCAGTATTTGGCCAAACCCCAGAGATGATGGAGTTTTACTCAAAGGCGCTTGGTGTAGATTTCCCGTGGGAAAAATACGCGCAGGTAGTTGTTAGGGATTATCCGCTGGGTGCTATGGAAAACTCATCGGCCACGCTACATGGCGATTATGTGCAGAAAAGCCCATGGGAACTGGTAGACGACCCTAACGGAACTGGCGGTAGTACTATAGCGCATGAGCTTTTTCACCAATGGTTTGGTGATTTGGTTACATGCGAAAGCTGGAGCAACGAAACACTTAACGAATCATTCGCGGTATTTGGTGAAAAGTATTGGAACGAAAAAAAATACGGCAAAGATGATGGTGACGCTAAACGTTATGACGAACTGCAGGCTTATTTGAATAATAAAACCGCCCCCACTCAAAACCTGGTTCCGTTTTATTATGCAGACAGCGAAGGCATCAATGGTGCTAATATTTACGATAAGGGAGGCATTGTGCTCAACATGCTGCGTAATTACCTGGGCGATGATGCCTTTTTTAAAGGCCTGGGTGTTTACCTCAAAACCCATGCATTTAAAAGTGCCGAAGTGCAGGATCTGCGGCTGTCTATGGAAGAGGTATCAGGTAAGGACCTTAACTGGTATTTTAACCAATGGTATTACGGTGCAGGCCACCCTGTACTTGATATAACTTATCAATGGGACGAAGCCACCAAAACGCAAAAAGTTTTTATAGCTCAAATGCAGGAAGGGCAGGTATTTAAATTGCCTGTAGCGGTTGACATTTATACCGGTGGCAGCAAACAAAGGCACCAGGTTTGGCTGAGCCATGCAAAAGACACCCTAAGTTTTAAGCTGACAGAAAAACCCGAACTGATTAATATTGATGCGGAAAAGATATTGCTGAGCAAAAAAACAGATCATAAAACCCTGGCCGAAATGCTGTACCAGTACCAGCATGCGCCGTTGTATATGGATAGGTTTGAGGCTTTCCAGGCGGCTATAGAGCAACCCGGCACACCTGAAGGTAAACAAATATTGATTGCTGCCTTAAAAGATAAATACTATGGCCTGCGCATAAAGGCAATAAGAGCAATTAAAACAGATGATAAGGATATGATGGCATTGGCTTTACCTACAGTAGCTGATCTGGCAAAAAACGACCCCAGGTACCCTGTACGCATGGCGGCGTTAACCCTCCTTGGCAAAACCAACCTGCAGGCGTATCAGCCTTTATATGTATCTTCTATCAGCAGCCCATCATACAATGTGCGTGGGGCTGCATTAACGGCATTGAATAACATAGCGCCCGACGAGGCCTTTAAAACCGCAAAAACATTACAGCCCCAGGCCGAAGGCCCTGTTGCAATGGCTATTGTTGGTGTTTATGCGGCCAACGGAGCTGATGCCGAATGGCCATATGTGATAGATGCGTTTAAAAACGCATCGGTACAGGCCAAAGTAGATAACGCTATCAGGTCGATGCCTAAAATTATCGGCCGGATGAATAATCGCGCATTTGTAGTTGAGGGGATCAACGCTATCCGCGATATCGCTATCAGTTATAAAAGATATGGTATAGCCCCAAGGCTCATAATTTCGCTTGAGGCCATCAGCAAACAGCGCAAAGACCAAAATGACAATGAAGGTTACAAGGCTGCCGAAGATGCTATAGAAAAGGTGAAAGCCGCAAAAGACTGATAGTGCTTTTATAATTGCTTTTCCTTTCGCATCATGCTCAAAAAAACGGGTGTGATGCCCAGGTAAGTTGCTATATGCTTTTGGGCAATGCGCTGTTCAAACCCCGGGTATCGTTTACGAAATTCAAGGTACCGGTCTTCTGCACTTTTAGATAAGTTGGATGTAATGCGCCGCTGGTACATTTCAAAGCCGTATACACACAACAAAATTGAAATCGGGTAAATTAAACTGCGGCTTTAGCTTCTATTAATTAATGCCTGGTGATACCTTCAGCCAGCCTGTAATGCTCATCCTGGGCAAATGCGTTACCAAAACCTCATGCTCCAGTTCGGTGCTTTTAAAGAAAACACTTTTGCCTGCGTTGGGTGTAATATCCTGCGAATCGTTGCCCTGGTAAATGCGCAATTCGCCGCCATCAACCTCAGCATTTAAATAAATAATCATGGAGAAGGCTCGGGTTCCGTTCTGCTTAAAATTATCAAGGTGGCGTTTGTAAAAGCTGCCCTTTTCGTACAGGGTGTAATGGAACTCGTACCCTGTGATGCCGGTGTAACAACTGCTGTTAAGGTAGCTCACAAAGCTATCCATCAGATCGAAGAAATCATTTTCGTGGATGTTGTTATGCAGGCGATCCAGCCAGTAGATCTTATCGCTGCGGATCAGCTTATCATGGTTAACAAGTTTGTTATTACCGGTACCGGCAGCAAGCAGCTTATCACCGGCATGCAAAGCGGCAATATTATTTACCAAATGTGCCGATAATGCTGTGCTGATGAAGTTTTTTACGGTACCGATATTTGTAGCGAGGTAACTTTCGATAAGTTCGTTAAAGATGATTTCCAATGTGGTGTAAGGTACACTAAATATGTAGCCTTATTTTTTATATCTCACACTGTATAAATTACAGTTAACCAACCACCGTGGCTTCCGGCTTTTTGGCGGGCATAGGGATGCCGGCTTTTAAAAGCTCCTGGGTAATACTGCGGGTATAGTTTTTTATCTCTTCCTGAAACTCGATTACCGATGCGCCTGAACGGATCTCTTCCAGCCGTTTTTCCCAGGTACCGGTTAGTTCTGCCTGCGCTATGCGCTGGTCTTTCACCACGTTGTAAACGTTGAGGCCTGTTTCTGTTGGTACAAGGCTCTTTTTCTCGCGAATGATGTAGGCACGCTTTATCAGCGTTTCGATGATGGATGCACGGGTGGCGGGGGTACCCAGCCCGCTGTCTTTCATGGCGTAACGCAGTTCTTCGTCATCAATCTCCTTGCCTGCGGTTTCCAATGCCTTTAGTAAGCTGGCTTCGTTATAAAGCGATTTGGGTTTGGTTTGTTTCTCCAGAATAGCTTTGTTAATCACCGGCAGGTTTTCGCCCTGAACCACTTTTGGCAATGCGGCGTTCTCTTCATCTTTCTTCTCTTCGTCGGGCTCGTTAAATACAGCACGCCAGCCGGCAGAGCCAATTACGGTACCGCTTGCGGTAAATTTAGCGCCGGATTGCACCACTATTTTAGTGATCTCTTTGATACACTCCTGGTGAAAAGCTTCCAGCATGCGGCCAACCACCATATCGTACACCGCCTGGTGATCTTTGGAAAGCTGATGCGGCAATTCACCTGTTGGTAAAATAGCATGGTGATCTGTCACCTTTTTAGCGTTTACGCTGCGCTTGTTCAGTTTAGCAGTTGTAAGAAAAGTGGCCTGTTTACCAAAATCGGCATGATCGGTATATTTTCCTATCAGTGCCGGCACGCCTGCAAATACATCATCACCAATGTAGCGGCTGCCGGTACGCGGGTAGGTTACCAGTTTGCTTTCATAAAGGTTTTGCAGCAGGCCGAGTGTTTGGTCGGCAGTAAAACCCTTGCGTTTGTTGGCCTCCTGTTGCAGGCTGCTTAAATCGTGCAGTAATGGCGGCGGCTCCTTACGGGGCTTGGCTTCTACGCTGAGGATATGGCCGCCTGTGGGGAAACCTGCAGCAACATCTTCCACCTTATCCAGCACGGCCTGGGCCTCTTCTTTGGTTTTATAATTATCGGCAGATATCGCCCTGAAGGCCTGCCCGTTCTTATCTGGCTGAATTGCTACCTGGTAATAGGTTTGCGGCACAAAGTTGCGGTTCTCTAAATAACGCGAGCAGATCATGGCCAGCGTAGGCGTTTGCACCCTGCCTAAAGACAGCACCGCCCGGTTGCCCGATGACAGGCTAAGCGCCTGCGTGGCATTCATGCCCACCAGCCAATCGGACTGTGAACGGCAATGCGCCGAATTAAACAGGGTATCGTAATCCGTCCCCGGTTTCAGGTTGCGGAAGCCTTCTTTAATAGCCTCATCAGTTTGCGAGGAGATCCACAGGCGTTTAAATGGCTTTTTGCATTTGAGGAAATAGTAAATATACCTGAAGATGAGCTCGCCCTCCCTCCCGGCATCCGTAGCTACAATAATTTCGGTAGCTTCATCAAATAGCGATTTAATAATATCCAGCTGCTTTTTAACAGAAGGATCATCAATCATTGCACCTTTGGATTTTACCTTACGGATAGATAGTTTAAACTTAGCCGGCAGCATAGGCAGGTTTTGGATATTCCAGCCGTAGTAGCCGTATTCCTGCGGGGCAGCCAGTTGTAACAGGTGCCCAAAGGCCCAGGTAAAGGTGTAACCTTTACCTTCTATGTAACCATCTTTTTTATTGGTTGCCCCAAACACTTTGGCAATCTCACGGGCAACGGATGGCTTTTCAGCAATAATAACTTTCATAGAGCGGCGCAAATTAGGCAAACAAATGCCTAAGTAAGCTATATGTTGAAAAAAGGCTGTGCTACTATCTCAGGATTTTTTACTTTCGCTTTTTTACTAACCCCTGCTACTATGCTTACTGTAGAGAAAATTGGCGGCACCTCCATGAGTGCGCTGCAACAGGTTATTGATAATTTAATTTATTTCAACCGTACCGAAGAAACCTTTTATAACCGGGTATTTGTGGTATCGGCCTTTTCGGGCGTAACCAACTTACTACTGGAGGATAAAAAGACCGGCAAACCGGGCGTATACCACAGAATATTAAACGGCGAAGACTTTCACACCTCGTTACTGGAACTGGTTACCCGCCTTAAACAGATCAACCAAAGCTATGCCCCACTGGGCTTAAATATTGCCATTGCCGATGAATTTATAGAACTGCACATCAGCAAAGCCCAGGCATACCTGGAGAACCTGGTAAATATACTGGCTTCCGGCTATGTAAGCCGGGAGGGGATTTTACAGGCTGCACGCGAGATCCTGGCCTCTATCGGCGAAACGCATTCTGCTTTTGTGCTCACCAATATTTTAACCGCCAAGGGGTTAAAAGCTAAGCTGGTTGACCTAAGCGGCTTTGACGACCAGCGCCCGTTTACCATTGATGAGCGTATTAAGGATGCCTTCAGCGGTATTGACCTGCAAACCTGCGTATGCATTGTTACCGGCTATGCCAAAGGTACCGAGGGCATTATGCGGGAGTTTGACCGTGGCTACTCCGAAGTTACCTTCAGCAAGATTGCGGAGATCCTGAAACCGGAGGAAGCTATTATCCACAAAGAGTACCACTTATCTACCGCCGACCCGGCATTGGTGGGTTTAGAAAACTGCAAGCCTGTAGGTTATACCAATTATGATATAGCCGATCAGCTGGCAGATGTAGGCATGGAAGCCATCCACCCAAAGGCATCAAAACCGCTGGAGATGAATGGCATCAACCTAAGAATAAAAAACACCTTTGAGCCATCGCACCCCGGCACTTTAATTACACGCTCTTATGTTTCGGCTTTGAAACGTGTGGAGGTAATTACCGGTATTGATAAACTGATGTTGATAGATGTCTTCGACCCGCTGATGGTGGGTAACGTAGGGAGCGACTTGCAGATAATGCAGCTATTTTACAAGCATGGCGTGAGCTATACGTTTAAGGCAACCAGCGCAAACAGTATCTCCATTGTAATATGGGAGGCCGACTTCAAGCAGGAGTTGATCACCGATCTGCAAGCGGCTTTTGAAAAGATCTCGGTTGAAAAGGTTGCCATGGTTTGCTTATTGGGCAGCAATATGGACCAACCCGGTTTGCTGGCCAAAGCAGCAACGGCACTGGCAAAAAACGACATCAACATCGTTAGTGCAGGCTTTGCCTTGCGTAAAGTAAATATACAGTTCCTGATAGCGCGGGAACAGTTTAAAACGGCTATTGTAGCTTTGAACGAGGCAGTTGGATAACAGCCATAAGCGTTCTGCTCAATTTAGTTTAATAACTTTGCAGGGGTACTTATGGGTGCCCCTTTTTATTTAATATCCATGAAGAGAATACTAATCCTGCTTATCATCCTATCTGCTTATTCGGCCAATGCGCAGGTATTGCGGAAAAGAACCACCAAACTAATGGGGGGCCGTTTTGATATTACCATTGTTGCGAATGATTCGCTTTTGGCAGAGCAAAATATTGATACGGTGATTGCAGAGATCACCAGGATAGAGAACCTCATCTCCGACTGGAAACCTACGTCGCAAGTATCAGCAGTAAACCAAAATGCAGGCACCCGCCCGGTTAAAGTAGACCCTGAGGTTTTTGAACTGACGGAACGGGCGCTCAACTTTTCGCACATTACCAACGGCGGCTTTGATGTAAGTTTCGCCGCCATGGACAGGATCTGGAAGTTTGATGGCTCAATGACCGAAATGCCCAGCCCGGAAGCTATCAAGAAATCGGTAGAGAAAGTGGGCTATCAAAAAATTATATTAGATAAAGCCAACTCTACCATTTTTTTAAAGTTGAAGGGTATGAAGATTGGCTTTGGCGCTTTGGGGGAAGGTTACGCCGCCGACAAGTGCCGCGATATGATGATAGCCCGCGGCATTAAGGCCGGCATTGTAAACGGCTCGGGAGATATGCGCACCTGGGGCACCCAACCCGATGGCAAACCCTGGAATATCGGCATCACCAACCCGCTGCATAAAGATAAGCTGTTTGCCATTGTACCCCTGCACCAGGGGGCGGTGGTTACCTCCGGCAGTTACGAAAAGTTTGTGGTGTTTAATGGCAAACGTTATTCGCACATTATTAATCCTGCTACCGGCTACCCAGCCACCGGGCTTTGCAGTGTAACTGTTTTTGGCCCAAGTGCCGAAAAAGCTAACGGTTTCAGTACATCATTAATGGTACTGGGTAAAGAGGCAGGGCTTAAGCTACTAAGTAATTACCCTGAATACAGCTGCATCATGATCACTGATGCCGGTAAGATCATTTCCTCCAAAAACCTGGACATCAAAAAGTACAGGCACTTGTAACCCTGCTAATAACAATCCATCAGTACCTGCCCGTGCGACTGGTAAAAGCTAATGCTGTTGCCCAGTTTGCTTTGGCAGATCAATTCCAGTAGTTCAACTACATCGTTCTGCATAGAGAGCGAGCCGCACAGCATAATGATTCCGCCTTTGCCCAACACACGGGCTACCAGTTCTTCGTCGCGGTGCAAAAGATCTTTCACATATTGTTTTTCACCCTCGCGGGAGTATGCAACCTGCAGTGCTTGTAATTGTCCGGCCTGCAGGTTGCTATTTAGTCCGGCTTCATACAAGCTAAAGGATGATTGGCCACGGAAACCACAGTATAAATGTGCTTCAATCCTTTTAAAGTTTTCATTGATCATTCCTAAAAATGGCGCTATGCCCGTACCGTTTGAGATCATGATAACAGCAGCCGCTTTCTGCGGAAAATAAAAATGCGGGTTAGCATTGATCTTTGCCTTAATTACCTGCCTCAATTCCAGTTGATACAGGTAGCCGGAACCTAAACCATCTCGGTGCAGCTTAACACTTAGCTGCACATCTTTACCCATCTTACCGATAGAGTATAACCGTTCGCGGTGATCATCGGCAGGGTAAATAGCCAGCAAATCGCCGGAGGTAAAACGCTTTCGGCGGGTAGGTTTCAGGCGGATCATAAAGGCACCGTCTTCATGCGCAATGGCTGTTTTCTCTATTACGATCATGGCTTGCATGCCAGCCGGCTTGGTGCTGAGGAGCTCCGGCGAGATCTCCATAGGCAGTTCCGCTTTTTGCGACCAGGTTTCTGCCCATAAATTAAAATCGGCGGGCGATTTATCATTAACCGTGTGGATCTCCAAAAAAGGCTCAGCCCATTCCTGCCGGGAAAGCGCGATATTCACCTCGAACCCAAACCTGCAAAAATCTGGATAAGCATGCGAACCGAATGCTACAACAGAAAAAGAGACAGGGTGATCCTGCTGGTGTTTAGCCATCAGCTTTTCAAAATCAGTGGCGTTGGTTGGCGCATCGCCCAAACCGTAGGTGGCAGTAAAAACAATAATATGCTCGGCCTTGGAGTAGCTGCGGTAATCGTTCAACTCGGCCAAAAATACTTTTTGTCCTTTATCTAACAGCTGCTTGTGGATTGCCCCCGCAAAACGGAACGTGCTGCCGTTCTCCGATCCTACCAGTAATATAAACCGGCTTTCATCGGCCTTGTATTTATTCTTAACCCTGTTGCTGCGGCGTTTTAAAGTAATAACAAGGCCGGAATAAATAAAGAACAGGATATTCACACTGGCTATTGCCAATACTATTGCCCATATCGCGCTTGCTCTGCCGGTATGCAGATCGAGGCTTAAATTAGTTAACAGTACAATGGTTGGGTACGGGATATCACTCAATACCTCGCCGGTGATCTGGTTAACGGCTATCTCCCTGTCCTTTAATTTGATGATGTAATAATCCTCAACATCTTCCGAAAAAGGGAACTCGATAGTTTGAACCTGCGCAAGCAGCGTTTGCTTAAAAATTGGAAAATCGGCCAGTTTACCCTGGGGGTTAGATTTCAGTGCGTCAAAATCGATCTTGTGCGAGATCTTCGGCTGCGGAAAAATGCCAAATTTAGTTAGCGACAGGTAGATACCGGTAACAGTGATGATCAATATAGGGATGAGCGATAAGCGACCTAATACCACGTGCCAGTACTGGGCAAAACCATCCTTTACTATCTTTTTAAAAAAGTGCTTAACCCCGCGCTGCCGCTGAATAATAAGGATAGTGCCTGAAAGTGCTATAAGCAATAACAGGAAGGACGTAATGCCTACAAAAATGCGCCCAACCTCATGCAAAAACAATGAACGGTGCAGCCCGGTTACCCATTGAAAAAACTCGTTAGGTTTACCCGGATGGCCCAATATTTTGCCGGAACGTGGGTCTGTGTAAGCTAACAGCTTCTTACCATCCGCATCAGAACCTTTAATAGTGAAGAATTGATTTGCATCTACGCTGGCATCGCTCAGATCGGGATAGGCTTTTTTAAGAACAGGCAGCGCCTCGGCAAGTGTTATCTTATCAAAATCATGCACGCGGTAAGACGGGATCTTTTCCGTAACCGGCTGAAACGCCAGTATTGTGCCCGTTATCGCGGCGAGGGCTATAAAAAGAAAAGAAGATACAGCCAGGGCTAAGTGGCTATATCTCCAGATAGAAATAGTCATATAAATTTTTGTATCGGCTTAGTTAGCGCTCAACCGCACATAACGGATGTAGCCGGTGCCTTCTGTTTTGCCGGAGATGCCTTCGGTTGTTAATGGCACTTCCAGGTCCTTTTCGTAATATTTATTGTCTTCAACAGCGGTTTCAAAACGGAGTTTGTAGCCCGCGTTGATTTTAGAGTCTTCAATCTCAAAGGTGGTTACACTCCGGTCGCCGCCCGTAACAGATGCACCAGTTATAGCGCTGATGTTGGTTGGTTTGTTTTTATAGAATTTAAACCATTGCGCCAGGTTTTTGTACCATTTTTTATCAGAACCCATTACGTAAAGCGTTTTTTCGTAAGCGCCCTTGCTATCCACTAACGATACTACTATGTAAGCGCCCTCGCCCATATAGTTGGTCATTTGCACCATACATTTGTAGCTGGTAGTTTTTTGGGCATAAGAAACGCCCGATTGGATCAGCACCAGGGCCAGGATAATTGTAAATTTTAAAATATGCTTCATTGGGTTATTTTAGAAATTCTATAGAAGTGTTGCTTTTTGTTAATGATTCGTTCTCTTTTGCCAGGTCGTAAGCGGTTTCTTTAAATGATGATGCTGCTTCTTTTTTTGCACCGATAGAAATTAAATATTTCAGCATCGTATCGTTTTTGGCAATCATGGCTGCTTTATGCAGGGCGGTTAAACCTTCCTTATCTTTAGCATTTACATCTAAACCTAAAGCCTGCAGGCGCTGCATCAGGCCAACATCGTTTTTGGCAACTGCTAAATGGTACAGCGTGCTGCCGTCTTTCTGAGGGGCGGTAACATCCAGCCCTTTATCGCGCAGGGTTTTTAGCTTGGCATCAAATTCTTCGCTCTTTGCAACGTTAGGGCTGTAAGATTCTATAAGGTAGTAGGCAAGGCTGTTGCCCTTGTTATCCAATGCCTTTACATTAGCACCTTTACTGATGAGGTAAGTTACCATCTCCGGTGAGTTACTGCGCACAGCCACAGCAAGGGCGGTAACACCTTTCTGGTTAGCCTGGTTTATGTTTTTAACTTTGGGTAATAACATTGCTATTACCGCTGTATCCTTATTACCTGCAGCGGCATTCATTAAAACAGTGTTGCCATCTTCATCGCCCTTGTTAACATCTACACCTTTGCTGATAAAGTAGCTTATGACCTCTCCCTGGCCCGGTTTGCGTACAATATAGTGCAAAGCATTTTGCCCGCTCTTAAGCGTGGCTGCGGGTTTCACACCAAGGCTTTCCAGATACTGGTAAAAAGCCAATGTTGTAGCGGCAGTTGCAGTACGGCCACCACGGCCCTGCGCCGCCATCACCATAGCAGTTTGGTTTACCGGAACGCCCTTTTGCAGCAGCGCTTTCATTTGATCTATATTACCGCTGCGGGCGGCATAACTAAAAGCGTTATTACCGGCGGCATCTGTACTTTTAATATCAAGGCCCTTGCCAGTGAAATAACTGGTAAGGTTTAAATCTTTATCGCCACCTATGGCTACCAGGAACGCGTTCGCTCCGTCGGGGTTGATCTCTTTCTTAATATCTACGCCATGGGCTATCAAAACATCGTATACTTTGGTATTTGTTTGCCCAACACCGGCTGCAAAAGTAAGCGGCGTAGCACCGTGGCTATCCTCCAGGCTTAATTTAGAGCCTTTGCTTATCAGGTATTCCATTATCTCGGTATTGCCGCGGTATGCTGCCCAGTGCAGGTAAAGGCGGCCATCGTGCGTTAGTTTATCTACGCCGTTGCCGGGCTGACTTAACAAATATAAAATAGTGGCATTGGGAGCCTGTGCGTTAATAGCCAGCACCACCGGATCAAAACTGAAATTGTTTAATTGTGAGGGGCTGTTACCTTTATCAACCTCGGCTTTAACCGCATTTACATCGGGTGTGCCCTGCCAGAATGATGAGGCAAGCAAGGTATTCTGCTGCGCTTTGGCAACAAGAGTAGATAAAGCAAATATGGTGATAAGTAGTTTTTTCATCCCAACGTCTTTTAAAGAGTAAGAGTAGTGGACGAAATTAATAAGAATTATTCTAAATAAGGAAGGAATGGAACTAATTATAAGAATTGAGCAGAACTTAAAAGACTATTGAAGTATCAGAATGCTTTAAGATTCGATACTAACGGATTTTTCGGTAACCTTTTTCCAGATGGTGTAGCCGCCATAAGTAAACACGCAGGCAATAAATACATATACCCATACGGAAATATTTCTACCTGCAATAATAATGTACAAATACGGCATGCTAAAGCTGATACATGCAAAAAGCAATTGCATCATAAAAGGCTTTTTGGCGCGCATATTTTTTATCACCCAGCCCAGCAACGAAAAAAAGCTCAGTTTACTCACCAAATAAAGCGAACCAAGAATAAGGGGATCAACCTCGTGCTTTTCGCCGAGGCTAATTACATATTCTTTAAGTTGTACTACGTAATCCCACATTAGTTGCAAGGTATAAATAATCTGCGCAAAACATTAATATTTTGTGCAGGCAGATGTAAGGCTTATAAAAACATATCACTTTCGCGGTAGGCTTGTATCAGGCGCTGTTCGCCCTCTTTGCCCGGTTTAGAGTTGCCGTGTTCCATCCCCATTACACCCTTATAACCGCGCGAATGGATATATTTAAAAATGTTTTTGTAGTTCACCTCACCCGTGGTAGGCTCATTACGGCCAGGGTTATCCCCTATCTGGAAGTAAGCGATCTCATCCCAGGTGCGTTTAATATTGTTGATGATATCGCCCTCATTGCGCTGCATGTGATAAATATCGTACAATATTTTGCAGGATGGGCTGTTTACCGCCTTGCAGATAAGATAGGTTTGAGCGGAAGTTCTTAAATACAGTTCGGGCGTATCGCTCAGGGGTTCCAGCACCATCACAATATTATGCGGCTCCAGTATCTCGGCTCCTTTTCTTAGGGCTGCAATTACGTTAGCAGTTTGCAGATCCTGCGGCATGCTCCGTACAAAATCACCGGGAACAACCGTAGCCAGTTTACCGCCGCATCTTTTAGATACCTCAATTGCCTGGTGGCAGCCTTTTATAAAAACATCTATATACTCCTGCTTACCTGCGCATAAGCTGTTGGCACCGTTGCCGCCTTTATCCAACACAAAAACGCCCATGGCCATATTGAGTTTAGCAAGCAGGCTGCCTATCTTTTCTTGTTCGGCTACGGAGCGGCTGCTCATACCGTTATCTTCAATGCCCCGGAAACCCTGATCGTACATAAACTGGATTTGATCCAGAAAATCGTCCCCGGCAGAATTTTTAAACATACCTGCATGCGGGCCGTAGTTAAGGTTAAAGGTTTTACCGGCTGCACTATCAGCGTTGCTAATTGCTGCCGATGATACTGCGCCGCCCGCCAAAACCGCGCCACCCGCCAGCACGCTGCTTTTTAAAAATTCGCTTCTTTTCATGATAGATCTAATTGTTGCCGAAAATTAAAACATTCGGTACAGAATAAAGAATATAGGGCTTTTTATTTCGAGGCTCTTTAAGTGTTATGGTGCTTATTTTTTTAAAGGATCACTTTAGAACTATCCTTCATGGCGGCCAGTTTATGTTGAAACAATTCCGACATTAAGCCTGCCCGTTTCTTGGCATCATCGGCCACCGGGCCGGTAAAATTCTCGTTAATAGTTTGTTCAAACAGGGTTATCCAGCGATTAAAATGCGGCGTGCCTATTGGCAACGGGGCATGCCTTGCAAAGGGGTTACCTTTAAAACCGGGCACACTAAACAAGGCGGCGTTCCAAAAGGCATACATCTTATCCAGATGCGGTTGCCAATCGTCATTGATCACCCTGCTAAAAACCGGCCTCAGCATATCATCCTCCCCTACCTTTTGGTAAAAGGCATTAACCATTAATTTTATAGAGGCCAAGTCTTCTATATCCTTCATAACCGCTGTATTTATTATAAAGATACGCAAACGGCCGAACTATATTATTTAGCCGGGCTTACTTTAAAGATCCTGGCATCTGCAGCAGGCAGTTCTATTTCAGAGTTACCGTTTAGTTTAATTGTTTTGTTTTGAAGCAGCTCTACCATTGTATAGGTTTTATCAGCCGGCAAACCTATCCTTTTTGCATCAATAGTAAATGATGATGCATCGTTTTTGTAGTTGAAAACAGCAAGGTAAAAATCATTACCCACTTTTTTGGTGAACATGGCTGATGCGGCTATGCCTGTGTTACCGTCTACCGGTTCAAAGGCTTTGCCATTAGCTATTACCTTAAGCAGTTCTTTATTCTGATACCACTCTTTTGCCCGTACCGTCCATTGCCCCGTTTTTGAGAAATCGTCGCCGGTAATAAAGGTACCGGTTACGATGGCCGAAAGCATGCGTGCCCGGTTCTGCCCTTCAGATTCGTTTTCCAGCACCACGTGGTCTGCATCAATGTAGTTATATAAATAAGTTTGCCACCATCCATAACTCACGCTGTTTAGTGTGTACTGCGTATCTTTTATAGATTTAAATGCATCGCAAGCCACCCTGCGCGAATGCACATACCTGCCGCTCGCCAAACTTGGCGATATAGCCGCATAAATAAGCATTTGGTCGCCCAATTGGTTCACCAGGTACTCCATACCCATGCGGTAGGCCTGCATGCCGGTGGTTACCTTTTTATCGTAAAACTGGTTAGACTCAACCGCGGCATGGCCTAAAAAATCTATCTTGATCATTTTAAAGCCGCAATCCTTCAGTTTTTTAATAACATAGGCAATACGTTGCTGTGTACCCGGGTGTGTTGGGTCCAGCGCGCGGGCGCCATCCAGTTCGTGGTATTCGCTGCCAATTTTCGTCCAGATATCGCCGAATTTATAATTACTGCCGTCTACCTTTCTATCGGCACCGCCTTTAAAGCCCCAGTCGGTAAAAGGCGCCCAGTAAACGCCAGGCTCCAGCCCCTTAGCTTTGCAATGGTCTGCAAAGGCTTCCAACTGGCTAAAATCACCACTCAATCCGCCTTTGATCATGTTATCCCAATAAGAATCCAAGTCGATATAAGCGGTGTTACCCGTGCGGAAATTTTTTAAGCTATCGGCAAAAAAATCGGCCACCTTAACAGCTTTATCATAGTTCAACTTTTCCTGAATTACGCCCCAGCTGTTCCAGCCTACGGGGGTTGGTTTCGTCCAGTTAAAAACAAATGGCGGCTCGGCAATGCGGTTATCTTTTGCGTATGCTTCCATACCTTTACGCCAGTCGGTAAAATAGCCTACAAATATCAATGGCGACTTTACCGATTTCCCCGAGATCTCACCATGCGGGAGCTTATCCCTTGTAACAGATTCTTCGGTGTAACCTACCAAAACCTTAATGGTATTGCCATCCGCTTTGGCATTGGTAAATACGCCGGTTTTCCAGGTCATGTGCTCTAATGAGCCGGCTATAATACCGCCGCGGCTATTGTTATCATAAACCACACCGGCCTCTGCACTAACGTTTTCCATTGGCGCTTTAAAAGGCTTGGCATCGTAGCTGATAAAAGTATCATTATCAAAAGGCATAAATAAGGTACGGCTATCACCCGGAATATTTTTAAAACTCCCCTCTAACGGTATAATCTGGTTGGTTTTGATGTTGCTGCCAGTCACCACCGTTTCGGTAAAGAAATACGTCTTTTGCGGATAGATATAAAATACCTGCTGCATCTGCGGAAGACCATTGCCCGATAAAGTGAACGTATGTTTAACGCCCTTGCCAAAGCCGTTAGAGATGCTGCTTTTGGTGTACACCCTGGTTTTATACTCTTTAGATGAGATATGTTTCCCCTCAATTTTTACCGATGAGGAGATATCCGTAAAAACAACATCCTTGCCCTGGTAAACGGTGTAAGTGCCTTTGCCTGTATCGTAAGTTATATAACTATCGGCGCCGTAACTTATTTTAATCGTGTTATTAAGCACCCGTACAGTTTTTGCGGATGGCTGTAATATTACAGCCGTGCTGTTTGCCGCCGCTGTTATTAACTGACCGGCTACTAAAATGCTGAGAAAACGTTTAAACATAAGAGATAGATTGAGGGGAATACTTATTTTCTTTTAAGGCACGGGCATCCTAAGCTTGTTGGAGGGCGCGTAATTACTGCCCCCCCTTTTGGTTCTGCAAGTTTATTATAACCCTGCCCGCAAATTTATTATTGATTAAAGTTATTGTTGCTGTTTAACTAAATTTTTACCGAAGTAATATCCTTTATAACACCGTTCACTTTCAACTTCAATTTTTGCGGTGATGCGGAAGCTATTTTATAGCTGATAACTTTACCATCTTTCCATTTAAAATCAACCGTAAAATTACCGCGTGCCTTAAAGCCTTTTACCTCTCCGCTTGCTTTCCAGCTATCGGGGATAGCAGGTAACAAGTTAATATACCCTTCGTGGCTCTGGATCATCATTTCGGCCAGGCCGGCGGTGGTACCAAAGTTACCATCTATCTGAAACGGCGGGCCGGCAGATAACAGGTTAGGGTAAATACCGCCGCCTGCGCCATAGTTAATATCGGTACGTCCGGTTGGTTTTATAATTTCGGTAAAAAGTTTGTAAGCGCGGTTGCCATCGTGCAGGCGGGCCCAGAACAGTAATTTATAGGCGATAGTCCAGCTTGGGCCATCGTCGCCGCGCACTTCCAGCGTTTTTTTGGAAGCTTCGGCCCATTGCGGCGTACCATCTGCCGTAATGAGCGACGCGGGATACAAGCCATACAGGTGTGAAATATGCCTGTGCTGCGGGTCGGTTTCTTTATAATCTTCCAGCCATTCCATTACGCGGCCGTCTTTAGAAATATTTACAGCTGGCGGCAGGCTTTTGAGTTTATCCTGTAATTCTTTCTTAAAGGCGGCATCAATATGTAATTCATCAGCGGCAATAATTACGTTATTGAACAACTCCCTGATGATCTGATTATCAATAGTGGCGCCTGCACAGATGCTGGCGGTTTTACCATCGGGCAGGTAAAAACTATTCTCGGGCGATGATGACGGCGAGGTAACCATCCAGCCGGTTTTTGCATCTTTAGTTAGGATACTGCTGTAAAACTTTGCCGAACCTTTTAATATCGGGTAGATCTTTCTAAGGTACTCCTTATCGTTACTGAAAGCATAATGATCCCACAGGTTATTACATAACCATCCCGAGCCCGCCTTGGTAATTCCCCATGATGCACTTTCGCCCGGCTCGGTAAAACCCCAGATGTTGGTTATTACGTGCGCCACCCAACCATCGGCATTGTAATAAGCTTTGGCGGTGCGCTGGCCCGGCTCAACCATACCTTTTACCAGATCGGCAAGAGGCAGGTTTAGTTCAGATAGGTTACACACCTCTACAGGCCAGTGGTTCATTTGCACGTTCACATCCAGGTGGTAATCGCCGTTCCATGGGGTTTGTACCTGGTTGGCCCATAAGCCCTGCAAATTGGGTGGCAGCAAACCAATACGTGTACTGCAAATGCTTAAATACCTGCCAAATTGCATAAACAATACCGGTAAGCCTTTGTCTGATGCCGGGTTTGCATGGAAAGCTGCGAGCCGTTTATCGGTTGTTAAGGCATCTGCAGCAGCGCTTTCACCCAGGTTAACATTCAGGCGCGAAAACAGCTTTTGAAATTTGGCGATGTGCTGCTGCTTGTGCAATGCGTAAGGTTTATTCATGGCCGCGGTTAACACAGCGCCTACATTTTGCTTGTAGGCTGCATTTTTATAGTTGGTACCTGCAGAGATGAAAAGGATTACTTCCGTTGCGTTCTTTATCTCCAAGGTATTGGCAGTAGTGCTTTGGGTACCGCCCCGTAATTTTGCTTTTACTGTGGCCAGGTATTGCATACCCGGCTCATTAGTGCCGCTGGCCAGGCCGCCCGCTAATTGCAAAGCGTTTTTGGTAGTTGTAGTAGCCGAGCGCTCGGGGCGGGTAATGGATACACTCAGGTTAAGTTGCCCCGGTTTGTCAGCCGTGAGTTTTACAATGCTTACATCATCGCCAAAACTGGTGAAGTATTCGCGTTTAAACGTTACGCCGTTTACTACGTAAGTACTTTTTGCAAAGGCATTGTTGAGAGATAGTTCCCGCTGGTATTGTTTATATTCCGGCTCGTTACCACCGTTATTATAGTTAAACTTAATGTTCAGTTCGCCCAGTACCTGGTAGCAGCCAAAGGGCACACCACCGGAGCCTACGCCTTTACAGATAAAATCTTTATCAATTAATGCCTGCGCTTCGTTGTTCTTTCCCTCGGCAATTAGCTTTCTTATTTCGGGCAGGCGTTTGTAGGCCTCGTAATTATTGGCATCCTGTGGCGCACCGCTCCATAACGTAATATCATTTAGTACAATCTTTTCGTTGCTTACGCCGCCATCCGGCATCATCCCGAGGCGACCGTTGCCTAACGCCAGGGTTTCTTCCCAGGTTTTGGCAGGCTTATCGTACCAAAGCTTAAGTTGCTTAGTTTGCGCAAAGCTTACTGCAGAAATGGAAATTAGGACGAGCGCTGACGAAAAGAAATGTTTTATACGCATAATACGTGGAGCTTAACTATTGATAAAAAAGTTGACAATGCGACAGGCATTGCCTTTACTATTAATGTTTTTGTTAGGACTTATTTTGATGGTTAATGTATGGTTGCCATTCTTCAGATCGCTGCCCAACAGTACGTACCAGGGCAGGTGCAGCATGGTGCTCCACTGTGTAAACAGGTCTTTCTCTTTAAAAGGCTGGCCATCTATAGAATAAGAGATAATACCCGCATCCAATCCGGATACAATGGCAATACCTACAGCCGTACCCTTAAAGGGAAGCGTTAAGGTAGCGCCCGGTGTTTGGGCAATTAATACCGGTACGTTTACAAAACCGGGGCGTGTGCCCGTACCATCTGTTGGTTGCCAACTGGGGTTTATTGCCCAGCTTTTATCAAGATTAGCATTTGTTAGGGCGTAATATTTACCGTTGTTAAAGTTGGCTTTATTTAAGGGCTGCGGCAGTTTAGTTATTGTTGATTTAACGGGCCGATCTGTTAAAGATGTTTGCAGCAATTTCTTGATAGTGGCGAAATACAGTTCCTGCCCGAAAATGGCCGGGTGCAGGTCTTTAAAATCGTCGTTCCAGTTAAATTCGTTGTTGCTTATCTTATCCTTTACTTCTTTGGCAATGTTGATAGACGGCAGGTTGTAATGTTTTGCAATAAGTTCCTGGTTGGTAATTTCTAATGGGATGATACCCTTGTTGTAAGCCGTTGTTTTATCCGGATCGGCGAAAGCCATCATTACAATATCCGTCTGCGGGTTGCTCTTTTTGGCGTGTCGGATGATGCCTTCCAGATCGCGCACCTGGGTTAGGCTGTCGGTTTCGTTCACATGGTCGTTAACAGCGGCTTCTAAAAACAACAGGTCAACCTTGCCGGAATCCAGCACATCCTGCTGCAATCGGAACGCATGCGGCAGGCTGCCCAGCGATGGGATCCCAGCCGCAATAAAGCGGAAATTAACCTGTGGGTATTGCTCTTTTAAATAAGCCGAAACCTTATCGCGCCAGCCCGGGTTAAAGGTTATCGATCCGCCCAGGAAGGCAACGGTTGCTTTCTTATCAATTGTAATGGATCTATTTAAGCCCGACAACCCCGACCGAACATTAAAGTAATTGCTATATGGCAACACCTGTTTAACAGGATACGAGTTGTAATAGATGAAATCGGCCCATTCCTGTGCGTGTTTAGCGATAGGCACGTGATGGCCCTGCAATTCCTGTGGCCCTTCCATTACGGGGTAAGTGGTTACCGGGCCGCCAAGTGCCACGTAGCGCTGGGCAAATAAAAAGCTGTTTTCGGCAGGTGGCACCAACTCATCGTTAAGGCCTACCATATTTAATACAGGTATTTTGAAGGATGCAAGGCCTTCCAGGTTATCTACGGGGTTGTCCTTATAATCAAGCGCCTGTTGTTCGGTAAAACCATAAACCTGTTTCAGTTGCTCCCAGGATGATGCATCACCCTTGCCTTTCCCTTTACCACCCGGCCAGCTTTTAAAATCGTATACGGGTGTTTCGGCATAAATGCAGCTTACTTTATCGGGGTTGCGTTTGGCCCAGTTTAAGGCATAAAGGCCTCCCCTGCTTACGGCCTCTAAACTTATCCTGGGTGCTAAAGACGCGCTATCAACCAGATACTTATAAAATTTATCCCAAACCCGCATGGCGTAAGGGCTGCCATACTTATCATTAACATTAACAAAAGCAACGTGAAAACCTTTCGCCAACAAAATACTGTCTATCTGTGTATGCCAGTCCGGGAAAGATGCGCGCCAAACCCAGGGGTTGCCGGGCAACGCCTTTGCGGGCTTTACGTAATAACCTGCATGGCCATCTATAATAACATTTACACGCGCAAAGCCCAGCCATGTATTGGGTTTAACAGCGGTGGCATCCTGCGCGTTTACGGTTAAAACCAATAATTGCAGCGCAACAAGTACAAGTAAATGCTTCTTAATTTTTATCACGAATAACAGGCCTAAACGGTTATAAAGGTTTGCTAAAAATATCATGGCTCGGTTGGATATAAAATGGATAAATCAATAAAAAAGATGGATTATACTATCAATAGCATGGTGGTTTATAAAGTTAAAAAACAAGGCTGTAGCAGCTTGGTTGTCCACCTAAAATATTCAAAATTCCACAAATTTTAGCTTTAAAGTTTGCAATACGGTTTATAATACCTATTATAGTATATCCATTCAGCCATAAACCCTGATGGAATATTCCATTACAATATTTATTCTTAGTTGATCTGATGAGCAATGTCGTTTTAAAAAGAAGGGACGGATTTGAGGGCGAGAAATTTATAAGCGTTCCCCAAAAAGTGTGGAAGGATATTTTTAAAAAGAACCCTATATTTTTCCAGATCTATATCACGCACATTGGCTATTTCCCCCGTGCTACCTTTCATTACCGCGAACGGAGAAAAGGCTGCGAAGAGAATATCCTGATCTATTGCCTGCAAGGCAAAGGGCACTATATTTTAGGCGATAAACGTTATGAAGTGGTTGCCAACCAGTTTTTGCTGATCCCGGCGACTGACGAGTACATCCGTTACTGGGCAGATGTGGAAGACCCATGGACCATCTATTGGGTGCATTTTAACGGCACCGATATGGACGGTTTTAATGAATTTTTAAACCTGAATGTAAACAAAGGCCCTGTAAACATCCCCTTTAATGAAAAAGCGATTGAGATATGGCACAACATGTACCAAACGCTGGAGATGGGCTATAGCATAGAAAACCTGTGCAGCGCCAACTTTTCGCTGTATAATTTTGTAGCTACCTTTTTATTCCCAGAGCGGCATATAGCGGTTGCCAAAAACGAAAGCACCGATATTATAACGCTTACCGTAATGCACATGCGCGAGAATTTAGATAAGCGCCTCACCGTGGATGATATGGCAAAAAAACATTCGCTTTCCAGCTCCTATTTTTCTATCCTTTTCCGCAAGGCTACAGGGATGCCGCCGATAGATTACTTTATTCACCTGAAAATGCAGAAGGCCTGCCAACTACTCTATTCAGACGAGGTAAAAATTAAAGGTGTAGCGATGGGATTGGGGTATGACGATCCTTACTACTTCTCGCGGATCTTTAAAAAATTCATGGGGGTATCTCCCGAACAGTACCGTTTATCAGCCAAAAAATAATCCGGAAACCTTGAGCGGCTCCGGATCATCAATCTACTGTTTAAACTTTGGGGATAACCGGCAGTTCTTCGGCATTTGCATCCAATTCCAGCACAATTACCGAACTGTTCTCATCCGGTAAGCGAGCGGGCAGATAAATAAATATTCCTGCATCCTGTTTAAAATCAACCGCTTTGCCGCCCATAAAATAGGCTTTCAGGATCTGCGCATTTTTTATCTGAGGTAAAACAAGCGTACTACCATCCTGATTAAACACGTGCAGAAATATCTTATTCCCCTTACGGGTTGCAGCAAACAAATTATTGGGCACAAACGGGCCTCCTTTTGTGCCGTAAATACTGGCACCGTATTTATTTAACCATGCGCCCATATCTTTTAACTGATTTACCTGGCGTTGTTCTATCCGGCCATCCATCATGGGGCCAACGTTAAATAGCAGGTTACCGTTGCCGGCGGCCGTTTTAACCAGGGTTTGAATACATTCTTTTACCGATTTCATACCGTCGTTAGGTTTCCAGGCCCATTGGTTGCAGATGGTAATGCAGCTTTCCCATGGGTCTACCATGTTAAGGTTGCCAATTTTCTGCTCGGGTGTAAGGTAATCCCCTACCGAGCCCTTAGAGAAAGCAACATGCTCACCCTTGCCCAAACGGTTGTTTATTACAACATTGGCATCAATGCTTTTAATAAACTTATATACATCCTGCCCGTACTCCAGTTTCCAGGGATCTTCCCAGTTACCATCAAACCATAACATGGCGGGGTGATATTTAGTGATCAGCTCTTTCAGTTCGTTCTTCATGGTGCCAACAAAGGCCTGCATATTGCCTTTGGTATTAGGCACTTTAGCGTTGCGGTTAATGGCGTAATCAGGATCGTGCCAATCTAAAACGGTGAAGTAGATACAGAATACAATGCCCTGCTTTTTGCAGGCTTTAGCCAGTTCGCCCACAATATCGCGCTTAAAAGGGCTATTGCTGATATTATAGCTTGAAAACGCCGTAGGCCACAAGCAAAAACCATCATGGTGTTTGGCCGTGATGGTGAGGTACTTCATCCCGGCATCTTTAGCGGTTTTAACCCAGGCATCCGCGTTAAAAAGTACGGGATTAAATTCTTTATACAGATTATCGTAATCGGCCTGCGGTACTTGCTCGTTACGGCTCCAGCCAATTTCGGTACCGCGTAAGGTTACGGGGCCAAAGTGGATGAACATGCCAAAACGCAGATCCATAAACTTATCAACTGCTTCTTTTGGCGTTTTGGTTACAGGTGCAGCTGTTTCTTGGCCAAAAGCGTTAGCTGCCATAAATGATATGGCTACAATAAAGAAGAGTATCTTTTTCATGCAGATATGGTTAAAGCAATAAGTGGCTGCTTACCCTTAACTCCCCTTTCCCCTCTCTGCTATGCAAAAGAGAGGGGAATATAGGCTGGTTGTTATTTCCCCAAACAATTACCAGCCATTAGGGTGTTAACAAAACGGCCCGGAAGCAATCCTTACCGGGCCATTTTTTTAAAATTATTCTTTGTTCCAGAAGGTAATTTCGCTCATGTTGCTGTAGTATGAGTCGCCGGTTACAACGTGTTTAACCCTGATCCTGATGTAACGGATTGATTTATCTGTTGTAGTGAGGTCGAATTTATAAGGTGCCTGGCCGTCGTCAGTTCTTACTACGTCTTTCAGTAAAACCCACCCTTTAGCAATCATATCTTCTTTCCAACCGTTTTCGTTTGGTTTGATGTTGGTATCGTGCCCTTCTATGTTATCAATTCCCCATACTTCATACTGATCGGGATTGTTGCAGCAGTTTCTGCCTGTTTCTTCCATCTGGCCAAGGTTACCATACAGTTTACCCATATCAAAAGTTAACTGGTGCGGAATGCGATGGTCGCCGTCGCTATGGTAAATATCAGGGTAGCCCTGCGGGCCGTTGCTGTTATCCCAAAGCCTGCGGATGCGGGTTGAATTTGAATCGTAAACACCTACATCATTTGCTATAGATAATTCTTTAAACAAACCTTTATCAGCCTTTACGTATCTGTAATCAACAGTTGGGTAGGTGCTATAGGCAGCAATTTTAAAAGTATCAATAGAGGTACGCTCCGGAATATAAGCCGAACGGTAGGTTACCGGTGCGCCAAGCTTTACATCCTTCAAGGTGATAGAAGCACTATCGCCGCTTAAATAGGCCGTTTTTGCTTCGTTGGCATTATTGGTGTATTTAATTTCGGTATACGTATTAATGGTATCGGCTGTTATAAAATTTAGCTTTACCGAACCATCCTTAAATATGTTGAAAGCATTTTCAACATCGTATCCCCTGTTAAGTAAAGTAGCAGCATATATAGCGCCATATACCTTTACGTTATTAATTTCCTTAGCGATAGATTTATTTCCCTTTGCATCAAAAGAATAGATGGAAAACGAATAAACAAACTCGCTCAGGCCGGTAACTACAGTTCTTACGGTATCTACTTTGGCGGCAATATTCACCACCTGCGAATCTGCTTTATTATTCCAGTAAACTATATACTTATTGATGCTTGGGTCGGTGCTTGCTTTCCATTTAAGGCCAACGCGAAGGTTGCCCGGCTGGGTGATAACATCGCCCACGGCGCCCGTGTACACAATCTCGTGCCCGTCGAAGTAATTCTTAAACTCGGTTTCGTTTTTTGTACAGCCATACAGGAATAAGGCAAACAAAATAACGCCCGACGACAGATATATTAATTTTTTCATGTTTTTAGTTGCTATTAAATACTACAAAGGTTTACCGTAAAGCGAGATCTCCATTGCGTGTGCAAAATCGCCGTTAGACCATGTTTTAGCTACCGCCAGGCGCACAAACTTCACCGAAGGCGCGTTAAAATTAACATTGAAGTTAACCCCGGCCAGTACAAACACCTCATCGGCAGAGTTTGTAGCCCCAACAGGGAAACCGGATGGCGGATCGGGGAAGTGATAGTTGCCCAGGTTAACCCAATCGCCCAGTACCGTACCTACGGGTGCAGATACAGGCAACTGTATATCCTGAGGAGAAGAAGCGTTAGATCCCCACAGGGCAAAATCTTTAGGATTACCGTGATTGTAGGTAAACTCGCCCGGGCGTTCCCATAATACGAAGCGGCTTAATTTATACTCGCGGCCTACATTAAATGTAGTAACAAACGGAGGTTTTTGCCCCGGGTTAGTGTGCCAGCCCGAAGAGCTGCCATCGGTTTTCCCATCCCACAGGTACTGTGTTAACCAGCCGTAACCAATTTCAGAGTCGGTTGGCAGTTTGTAAGTGCTAAACTTGCTTTTATCCAGTAAAGCTTCAAACAGCGGAGTTACATTCTTTTTAAGGGTATCAGATATATTGCCCCACTGGTCGGTAACATATACACCAAAATCGCGGGCCTCCGCAGCGTACCCTCTTATGGAGTAATCAATTGTATCGGCCTTTGTAAAGTGCTGATCCTGCACCTCCATGGTATTGGTACTTGGATCATAAGCGGTGATAATGATCCCCACTTCCTTTTTTAACGGGTTAAGCGCCTTTACATTCACGCCGCCAAAGTCTGATTCCAGGGTAAGCGTTGGCTTAATCAGCCTGTAAACCGGCGTTTGCGGGTGAACCTTAACCACCACCGCATCAGACATTACGTTGGCGCGCGATACCGTGTAAAGTGTTACATCGTAATCCTGCTCTTTAGCAAAACCATTTACCGTAACGGTATCTGAGTAATAAGATGATTTTGTTTCGCGGGCGGTGTTATCATTTATCTTATACTTGGCAAGCACGTACAATATATTCTCTGAATTTGGCAGCGTATAAGTTATATACGAGCCGCCGTTAAAGTTGTTAACTTTTACATCAGTTACCACGCCCGGCTTGGTTTGGTCCTGCGAGATGGGCGTATTGTACCCATCATTCTTCTTACAGGATAAGCTGCCCAACATCAGCAGGCAGGCAAATAACTGTAATGCATAATTTTTAATACTTTTCATAATACTGAATTATTATAGTTTATACAGATATTACCAGTTTGGATTTTGTACAAGGTTACCGTTAACCACCAGGTTATAATCTTTAATTGGCCACAGATAGTTCCTTAAGTTAAACACAGGCGTAAGCAGCGTACGCGGGCGGTAATAGTTTAAAGATTGTTCTTCGTAAATATTCCAGCCCTGTAAAGGTTTGCTCAGTACGGTTTGCATCTCTTTCCAGCGGCGGAGATCCCAGCCGGCCTGCGATTCAAACGCCAGCTCAATTCTGCGCTCCTGGTGAATTATCTGCCTTAAGCCTTCTTTGCTCATAAACTTGTTAGGTGTTTTAGAGTAATTGCTCCATGATTCTACAACGCCCTTTAAACCGGCACGTGCCCTAACCCTATCCAGGTAAACTATGCTTTCTGAGTATGCCTTGCCCTGCTCGTTCAGCGCTTCGGCATACAGCAGGTATAAACCGGCAAGCCTTATCAGCGGCATGTGGTAACCTGCCTGGTTGTAATTCTCATCGTACACGGTTAAGTAATTAACCAGTTTTTTAGGCCAGTAACCGGTAATGTTTATACGGATATTATCCTTAGGGCCTGCAAACGAACCGCTGCTTCTTGCCTGCACATAGTACAAGTTTTCCTGCGCAACGTTACCGTTACCAAACCATACGCTGCCATCAAAAGCCATATCGGCATAAAACCTTGGCTCGCGGTTAAAGTGGCCTTTTATAGTTTCGTACCCGTTGTGGATGTAAAACCTATTGGCGTCATCCCCGGTGCGTAAGGTATTACGGTTGGTGTAATCCCAGGTGTTATCCTCGGTAATAGGCACGCCGTGGTTGGTGTAAAACAATTCCTGCTGAGAAATAGGTGCTGCAAACGTACCCTGCGCAATAATATTAGCGGCAGATTTTGCAGTTAACCTTGGCATGTTATAGCTTTCAAACGATCCGTAATCGGGGTTAAGCGCCCAGATCAGTTCGGTATTCACATCCCACTTTTCGGTAATGGCGGTTTGGATATCCAACAGGGTTCTTAATGAATCTGAAAGCCTGGTAATATTGGCCGGTGTTGCAAACTTGTTTAGTTTTATACCATTAGCTTCGCTAACGGTAATAGCTTCCAAAGCTGCAGCCGCTGCCTTATCCCATTTAGTAGGATCAACCGTTTGGTTAAATAACGCTTGTCCGTCTTTATTTTTCAGGTTAGCATAATCGGTATTGCCGTTAAACAATGGGCTTGCCGCTGTAGCCAATACTTCTGCTTTTACAGACAGCGCTACCGGTTTGGTAACACGGCCCAGCTCGCGGATCTGGTTCTGGATAACGTTGGGCAGGTTTGGCGCTGCTTCATCCAGCAACCGCACAATGTAATTAACAACCTCATCAACCGGCGCCCGTTTAACTTTTACCTCTTCTGTAGAACTGGTAATAGGCAAATTCACATCAATAATTGGAATTGGGCCGTATAAACGGAACAGGTAAAAGTGATAGTAAGCCTTCAGGAATTTCACTTCGGCTATCCATCTCAGTTTCTCAGGTTCCGAAAGGTCTATCGGCTTATCAATATTCTCCAGCATGGTGTTACACCTGCGGATAGCTTTGAAAATAGACTGGCCGCCATTTTCGCCATCCCAAAAATTTAGGCCGGGGTTCGCGCTGTTCTGTGTACCTCTTATCAGGTTAAAACCAGTTGGATCTATCCCCTGGTTATTGATCAGGTCGTTAGGGAAGATCACCTCACCTGATGTGGTGAAACCTACGTTACTTTGCGGATATACAAACTGCTGCAAAGTGGCGTAGCAGGTAAAAAGGTAGTTCTCCGCCTCGTTACGGTTTCTGAAGGCATAATCTATAGTACCAACGTTTTCGGGGGTAACGTCGAGATACTTTTTACACGACAGGCTTGTAAGCGACAAGGCTATCATGCATATATATTTGTAATATGATTTCATATCGATATAGTCTGTTAATTATTATAAATTGACGTTTATACCCAGGTTAAACACCTTTTGAATAGGGTATGCAAAGCCATTGCCGCCCAGTTCCGGATCCCACATCTTGAAAGGGCTCCAGGTGTACAGGTTTAAGCCGTTGAAATAGATCCTGGCGCGTTTTATTTTTACCGAGTTGGTAAGTTTTGTAGGAATGGTAAAACCAACCTCTAATGATTTTAAGCGCAGGAAGCTGCCATCGCGCATCCACCAGGTACTGTTCTGCCTGTTGTTTTCAATTTGTGCACCGTTAGCACCAAGGCGTGGGTACAAAGCGTACAGGTTCTGGTTATCTTCCGACCAGTGGTTATCTGCATACTCCTGTAATAACTGGGTGTTACCAGAGTAATAAGTATCAGGGCTTTGGATGAACGGACTGGTACGTGCCGGATCGATAAAGAACGACACTTTAGCCTGCCCCTGGAAGAATGCAGAGAGATCGAAGTTTTTATACCCTGCAGAAAGGCCAAAACCGTAAACTATTTGCGGGATGGTTGGGTTACCAATGAAGGTTTGATCTGCGCCGTCAATTTTACCATCGTTGTTTAAATCGCGGTACTTAATATCGCCACCAAGCGGCGGGGTACCGTTTGTACTGAAGATCTGCGAAGGAGAATTACGCGCCTCGTTATCATCAACAAACAAACGCTCGGCTACGTAACCAAATGAGCGGTTAATAGGCTGCCCAACAGAATACCGGTACGCTTCTGAATAGTTAGGCTCTTCAAACTGTGTGAATTTGTTGGTGGCGTAAGTAAAGTTACCCCTTGCAGATAGCCAGGTATCGTTAGAGAACGATTGCCTTCCATCCAGAGAGATATCAATACCTCTCGACCGTACTTTACCAATATTTGCTGCTATACCTGCTTCTAAACCCATTGTTGACGGGATTGAAGAACGGTTTTGCAGAATATCATACTTATTGTTCTGGTAAACCTCGGCTATAACATTCAGCTTTTTAAGTAGGGTGAACTCTAACCCTAAGTTTAACTGTTTGGAAGTTTCCCAGGTTACATCGTTGTTCTCATAGTTACGGATACTTACACCGTTGCGGGTATAGCCATTGGTAGTACCAAACGACGCGAAATTGCCACCGTTAAGGTTAACATCAGAAAGGTAAAAGAAACGTTGTGAACCAATAGCATCGTTACCCACCAAGCCGTAGCTGGCACGCAGTTTCATACGATCGAACACGTTGTACAGATCGCCCCAGAAACTTTCGCTGGAGATGATCCACGATCCGCCGATGGTTGGAAAGAAACCAAACCTATGGTTTGCCGAGAACCTTTCAGAACCGTTGTAACCAAAGTTGGCCTCTAAAAAGTATTTGCTTTTGTAAGAGTAAGTAGCACGACCGGCCAGCGTTACGTTACGGAATGGTAACGAATATTGCAGTGTAAGCTCTTTAGTTACCGGATCCTGCGCGTTTGAGTAAACCTGCTGCTGCTGCGTACCAATTAACGATGCACTGATGTTGTGGTTTTCGCCCAGTTTTTTGTTATAATCTAACACACCCTGTAAGTACAAAAAGGTGTTCAGGTTATCGGTGTATGGGTCGCGGAAGTAGTTAAGGTACTCGGTAGCTACGTTATTGCCTGATGGCTGTGGGTTTAACCATTGCAGCGTGTACTGGTTACTTGGTTTATCATAAGTAGCTATATTATAGTAAAACGGCGAGTAAGCCATTTGCGTTTGAAAATACGCGTAACGGTTGGTGCTGAAAATACCATGGAAGTTTAAGCCATCGGTAAGAAAATCCAAATTCTGGTTTAGTTCCAGCTGCGCAAGCATTCTCGACTCTGAAAAGTTTTTGTGGCCGCGCAATAATAAAGCGTATGGGTTTTGGTAGCTGATGGTATTATTAGCCGAGCCGCCACCGCCATTGGCTGCCGAGTTACCGAATAAAATGTGTTTTACATTTTGGTTAGCTGCATCGGGCTCATAATATGCCGGGAACAATACCGGGCTGGTATGCAGTGCAACGTTATACAGATCACTGGCGAATGAAGCATCGTTGGTAAGCGGGCCGTTGTATTCATTAAACGTACCAGATAAACGTACTATTAATTCGGTTTTGCTGGTAATGTTAATGTTTACGTTAGAACGGATCTGGTAATTCTGAAACTTAACGTTGTTATTATTATTGTTGCGGATATCTGTACGCAGGATACCGTTATCATTAGAATATGAACCTGCAACATAGTATTTAGCCACACCGCCGCCACCTTGCACGCTTAAGTTAGCGCGCTGAGTATTGGTGCGTTTTTTAAACAGCATATCTGCCCAGTCTACCGCCGGGTATACATACGGGTTGCTGCCGGGTGCTTTATCAATGGTAGCTTGCGTGTTTAAAATTTGGTTTTGAGAAAAAGGCCGCGGTGCCAGTGGGTTACGGGTTATAGTAGCCTCGTTAAAAAGCTTCATGTACGTAATAGGATCCGCAATGGATAAGGTTTTGGCAGACTCGGAGATAGAATTCTCTATCCTGAAGTTGATCTGCGCCTGGCCCGCTTTACCTTCTTTTGTTTTAACCAGTATAACGCCGTTACCACCACGTGCGCCGTAAAGTGCCGTAGCGCTCGCGTCTTTCAGGATCGAGAAACTCTCTATATCATCCACGTTTAAGCGGGCAAGATCTGATGGGGTTAGCTCCACGTTATCAATCAAAATAAGCGGATCGCGCTTGTAACCGAAAGTAGTTACACCACGAATAAAGAAACTGGCATTATCCTGGCCCGGCTGGCCGCTTGGCTGGTAAGCAATTACACCCGCCACCTGGCCTGCAAGCGCGTTAGTTAAGTTACTGGCCGGTATTTTTAAATTACCCGGCTTTACCGTAGTAACCGAACCTACCATGGCTTCGCGGCTTTCCTTACGGCTGTAAGCGGTAATTACTACCTCGCCTGCTACGGCATTTGTTTCTATCAGGCTTATTTTAAACACCCGTACGCTGCCGCTTACAGTAATGCGTTTTTCGGTGAAACCTACATAGCTTATCCTGATGATGCTGCCAGTGGTAACATCTAATACGAATTTACCATTTACATCTGTAGTGGTGGTTTGCCCTTTGCCATTAGCCGGTGCAATGTTTGCGCCGATAATGGCCTGGCCCGTTGTATCGGTAACGGTACCGGTAATGGTAATTTTTGGCTGGTCTTGTGCAAATGCGCTATTTACACCACCAAACGCCAGCATCAAACCAACTAACAGGCAGGCACCTGTAATTGATTTGTGAGGAATTTTTAACACCAACAGGCGTTGGCCCAATTCGTAGAGTTTTCTCATAAAAAATAATTAATGTTTAAATTATAATTGGTTTATAATCAGAAATATACGCAAGAACATGCCATTACCCCCATAAAGTGGTATTGTTAAAAATGTGCTTTTGCTATTAAAAATTATTTTGGCTTATGAAACAAAAATATGCTATGCGGCAGCGGCTATAAATGGTGTATTCTTTTATTATAATGGATTATTCAATTATTTTACCCCTTTTTTGAGATTGTTATAGTGAAAAGATAATATTTGCCAATACAGCAAACTGGGATAGACTAATTTACCATTTAAGCAATTTTGGGTTTTGTTTAAATAGTATTATTGAGAGATTTTTAAAAAATGAAGGAAAACTGAGGACCAAAAAGTATATTATAATACAGTACGAAGGAAGTTTTAGCGCATTATTCAGGAAACTATAGTTAACATGCAAAGGAGCAGAAGCAAATCAAAATCTCCTTTAATCACTCAATCCCTTAAATCAATGTCTCAGTTTGTATGGAACACTTCTTCCATATTAGTCCATACCTCTTTTTTGGCGGAAGCTTCGGGTAGAGGGACCTGGGTTGGATCGGTGCAGGCCCACCATTTGCGGGTGGTGCTGTCGGCAGCCATTTTTTGCATATCGGCCTTAAAATTGATGCCGGTGTATTCAAAATAGCTGAAAAGAAAATACTTGCCGTCTATTTTCTGAATATAGATGGAATAGTTTTGGATATTGCAGGCTTTTATCTGCTGTAAAACCCCTGTCCATGCATGTGCGTGCAGGTCCTTATAATAAGCAACCTTTTCGGGTTTTAAGCCGGTAACCATGCCAAAACGCAATGGTTTGGCTACAGCAGGCTGTATAGATTTATTATCGCAGGAAAACAGCGTAAGCATAATTACCGCTGCTATTAAATTCAATATACTCCTTTTATAGTCCGTCATCCTCTATCTATCTAAAAAGCCAGAACAAAGCTGATATAATTGCCAGCAGTAACACCGATAATACTTTGTAATTACCTAACCCGCTCCACCCCCTAAACTTTAACGACTCCAGGGGAGATTTCCAGTATAAATTTGCGCTCTCTGCAGTATGCTTAACCGGGTAAACGTAGGATAATGCCACCTGCATAACCAGGCAGATACAAAACAGGTAAAAGGCCATCATCATAAATGGGATATGCCCTATCAATGTATCAGGATAAAGTTTGCTGTAAGTAAACACAAACACGCCAATTGCCGAGCCGATCCACAAGGTAAGCTTAGATGATTGCGCCGATGCCTTGCTCCAAAACACACCCAATAAAAACACGCAGGTTATGGGTGGTGCTATGTGGGCTATTATATCATTCAACCCGTTAAAAATGCTTTCGTAGCTATTAAGCAAAGGCAACATTAATAAGGATACCACCATGGCCACAGCAGCCGAAATTTTACCGGTTTTAACCAGTTTGGCATCGGTAGCTTCGGGTTTGTAGCGTTTATAGATATCGTAACTGACTAAGGTAGAGATAGAGTTTAACGCGCCCGAGATCTGGCTCATTAAACCGGACAACAACGCCGCAACCAGTACGCCTATTAATCCTTTCGGGATCAGTTGAGTGATCATCAGCGTGTAGATCCCTTTGCTATTCACTACTTCTTTACCATCCTTTATGCTGGTTAAAGCAGCCAGATCTAAATGGCCAGATTTAAAAAGCGTGTACGCAAACAGCCCCGGTAACACAAAAATAAACACCGGTAAAATTTTAATAAAACCGCAAAACAGCGGCCCTACCCTGGCGTTATTTTCGTCCTTAGCGCCTAATACACGCTGTACAATGGTTTGGTCGGCACACCAGTACCAAATGCCCAGCACCGGGTAGCCTAAAAATATAGAATACCAGGGCATGCCGCTACTATCGCCATGCGGGCGCATCATAGAGAGTTTATCCATTTGGTTGTTACTTTGCAGCACATCAATCATAGGCTGCCAGCCCCCCATTTTATTATACGCCACAAAACTCATAATAATGGCACCGCCCAAAAGCACAATGGTTTGGATGGATTCTGTAACTACAACCGCGGTTAACCCGCCAGCTATGGTATATAAAGCAGTAAGCAGCGAGATAACGATAACGCTGGTGTACATATCAACGCCAAAAAGGGTTTTCAGTACAATACCGCCTGCTAATAAGGAGAACGCAATGTGAATAATTACGGCAGAAACTACCGACACGATAGCCAGCCAATCGCGACTGGCACGATCATACCTTTTCTCCAAAAAATCGGGCAAGGTAGAAACGCCTGACTTGATATAGAAAGGCACAAAAAACAGTGATAACAGCACCAGTGTAAAAGCCGCCATCCATTCAAAGTTTCCGTTGAGCAGGCCTGTATCAAACCCGCTTTGGGCCAAACTAACCAAATGCACGCAGGATATATTAGTAGCAAAAAGCGCCAAACCAATAGTAGGCCACTTAAGCGATTTACCCGCCAGGAAGTAAGTGCCCGCGGCCTCGTTGTTCTTTGCCCTGCGCTGATGCGTTACGCCTACCCATAGCCCTACCAATACTATCCCGAGGATGTATAAAGCGCTTATTACAATATCCAGAGTTCCAATCATATCGTACTATGCTATCAGATCGCAGCTACTGCCCGCTACCTGCGGGGTTTTATACACACCATTTTCTATCACCACCGGGTTTACAAAATACTTTTGCAGGTGTGGGATGTGTTCTAAAAACAAAGCTTCGTGCCCTAATTTTATGTGGTTAAATAACACCAGGTGCTGATGCAGCTGCCCCATATCGCCCACGTGCGGCACTACCGGGATGCCAAACTTTTTGCACAGCAAGCTTACGGTTATAAATTCGCTTACGCCGCCTACCCTTACCGCATCCACCTGTATAAACGAAGCTGATTTAGTTTGCAGGTAATTTTTAAAGATCACCTTGTTAGGCACGTGCTCGCCCAGGGCAAGTTTTAAAGGCGAAATAGCATCAGCCAATATTTTATGCGCCAGCACATCATCCGGGTGGGTGGGTTCTTCTATCCAGTAAGGGTTCATGCTTTTCAGATCGTTACAAATTGCTATGGCCTGCGGTAGGTTCCATTGCTGGTTGGCATCCAGCATTACTTTTACATTGTCGCCGGCTACTTCCCGCACAATATGCGCCCTGCGGATATCCCGCTGCGGATCGATGGAACCTACCTTCAGTTTCATGGCGGTAAAACCTTCGGCAATGGCTTTGTGGCAATTCTCGCGCACTTTTTCATCAGGGTAATTAAACCAGCCGATAGAGGTATCATAACCCGGGTAACCTGTAGCCAGGATCCCCTCCCTGCTTTGGCTGCCTGCCTGTTGCACGGTTATTAGTTGGATAGCCTGATCGCGTGTTAGCTCATCTTCGAGGTACGACAGATCGAGCGTGTTCACAATTTCTTCGGCAGAAAGATCTATCAGCAGCTTCCAAAGCGGTACGCCGCGTTTTTTGGCCCAAAGATCGTAACAAGCATTGGTTACTGATGCCAGCGCTAGATGCACCACCCCTTTATGCGGGCCAAGCCATCTGAATTGTTGCTCGTTGGATAACTGCTTAAAAAGCTCGCCAAACGTGGCCATAGTTTCTTCAATATCCTTACCTATAAACTTTTCGGCGTAGAATTTGGCGGCTTTGCAAACCAGGTCGTTCCCTTCGCCCAAGGTAAAGGCGAAGCCGGTGCCAACAAGCCCGCTATCATCATGCAATTGGGTTACCGCGTACGAGTATGTCGGGTCGCGGTGAATGGCATCACTGCCTGCGCTGCCATCCAGTTTGTAACGTACATCTTTAACCTGTATATTTTTGATCATGTGTATCTGTAAAATCTATCTATTCAAATAAATTATTTATCTCTTCTATAACCCAGTTCGGCGCCGCCGCCAACCGGCAGTATACAACCGGTAATAAACCGCGCCTGGTCTGATACCAGGAACAAACAGGCATCGGCAATAACATCTGCCTCGGGGCAATAGCCCAGCAGGTGAATATCATTCAGGTATTTCTCTATCGATTGCGGGTCGGGCTGCTGTGCGCTCCAGTTACGCAGCATGGGTGTCCATACCCCGGCGGGCGCAACTGAATTTACACGGATGCCATAGGGCGCATAATCAATAGCCATTGATTTTGTTAAAGCGCTTACAGCACCTTTGGTGGCACAATAAGCCGCATGGATGGCCTGCCCTATCTCGCCGGCAAGGCTACTGGTATTCAGGATGGTACCCTTTGTTTTTATCAATGCCTCAATGCCGTATTTTACCGTGTGGTAAATGCCTTTTACGTTTACATCAAACAAGCGCTGCCATTCGTCGTCGCCGGTATCATGTAAGGCCTTTGACGGATCGGAGATACCTGCATTGTTGTGGATTACATCTATCTGCCCGTAATACGCTATAGTTTTTTCAATTGCATTTTTTACATCCGCGGCAGATGATACATCTGCCTGTATGTACAGCATATCGTTGCCGTTTAAATGTTCTTCGGCATGTGCAAGGCTGCCTGCAGAGTTGGATATGATGGATAATTTTGCACCTGCCCGCTTATAAACCCGCGCACACTCCAGGCCAATTCCTTCGGTGCCGCCTGTTAAAAATATTACCTTACCGCTTAATAATTGCATAGTATCTAAAGCCTCTTATTTAAATAATCCGTTGTTTTATCAATCAAAAAGCACGTAAAAACCCATAGCATTATTAATACAAGCAAGGCTGTTCATATAAAAAATTAAAGCAAGAATAAATTATGCCGAATTGTTTAACGAATAAAGGTTATTATCAGGTTATTGATTATGAAACCAAAAATAGCCGGCGGGCATACACATTGGAATAGAGTATGCATTTTTTTTAATGGACTATACCACTTCTCAAAGAAGTAATTTGTTTCATGATTCGGAGAAAAAATTTCAGTATTGCCCTTAAGCTCGTAATGATCTTAAACATTACCGCATAGCTGTATCAGCAAGCCATATAACGAGCTTAATTTTTATCCTAAGAAATAAGTGTGTTAATTAAGATAAACTTTAAAAGTGGTGCCGCTGCCCAACTCGCTCTCCACCTCAATACGGCCACCGAAGGATTCTACCTGGTTTTTGGTGATAAACAATCCCATGCCCTTGGCATCTAAATTACCATTGAAGGTTTTATACATGCCAAACAACTGATCTCCATGTTTTTTGAGGTTGATGCCGATGCCGTTATCGGCAATAATAAACCCATATTTTTTACCTTCCTTAAAAAAATCTATAGAAATGGTGGGCCGTTGCGTTAACGAGCGGTACTTAATACCATTGCTTAAAAAATTCAGCAGGATGCTTTCCATATAAGCCGGGTTATATTTAATAATACAATCTGCCGGGATGCGGTTATACACATCTATACCCCAGGTATTAATATCATCACTCAGCAGCTCTACCGTTCTTCTGAAATAATTATACAGGTTGAGATCTACCGTTTGGATATCTACATGGGTTTGTATGGATACCACCTCGTTAAGGTTGGTAATAGTTTCGTTCAGTTGCTCTGATACCTTCTCCAGGTTGTTAAGCAGTTCGTCCTTCTCATGCGGCTCCATCTCCGGATCGCGCAGCAGATCCATTATCATTTTAAAGTTGCTGCTATGCGTGCGCAGATTATGCGATACAATGTAGGCGAAGTTTAACAGCCGGTTATTCTGGCCGCTTACCACATCTAAAGTTTCGCGCAGTTGCTGCTCTTTATTTTTTTGATCGGTAATATCGGTATGCGTACCAATTACGCGGGCGGGTTTGTTATCAGCATCAAACTCTATAACCTTCCCCCTGTCAAGAATCCATTTATAGGTATTATCCTTGCAGAGCACCCGGTGCTGGTTGGAGTACATTTCGGTTTCGCCGCGCAGGTAGGCCCTTACATCGGCAATATATTTTTCGCGGTCTTCCGGGTGTACGCGGCTTGTCCACTGGCCGGGTTTACTGCTAAATTCATCCTCATTCATTCCAATCATAGCCAGGCATTGTTTTGAATGAAAAATGGTGTTATTCTTCAGATCCAGATCCCAAATGCCACCGCCTGAACCTTCTGATGCAAATGCCCAGCGGCGTTCGCTTTCGCGCAAGGCGGCTTCGGTAATTTTTTGCTCGGTAATATCTTTTATCTGCGATACAAAATACAGCGGTTCGCCAAGCTGATCCAGCACCAGCGATACGTTAAGTACTATCCAGATAGTAGCACCGCTTTTGTGGAAGTAGCGCTTCTCCATCTGGTAAGTTTGAATCTCTTTATTCAGCGTTTTATGCAGCAGCGCCATATCTGCTTCCAGGTCATCGGGGTGCGTTAATTCCTGGAAGGTTTTGGTAATGAGGTCTTCGGGCGTGTAGCCCAGCAGTTCGCAAATACTCTTGTTTACTTTAAGGAATTTGCCCTGGGGCGATACCAGCACCATCCCAATAGGCGAATACTCAAAAGCATTCCTAAAGGTTTGTTCGCTTATCTCCAGTTTTTCCTCGGCGCGTTTCCTTTTGGTAATATCAATATGGCAGCCCAGCATACGCACAGGCTGCAGGCCGTTCCACTCTACTATCCACCCCTTAGAGTTTATCCAAACTACAGAACCATTCTTATGATAATACCTTACTTCTATATTAAACAGCTCTTTCCCCCCGCTTTTCAGATACTTTTTTACATAAGTTTCCATCAGTGGGTGATCGTCTGGATGAATAAGACGTGCCCAAATGTTAGTAGCGCTTGGCAGCTCATGTTCGTTGTACCCAAACATGGCCTTAAACGCCGGGCTCAGTACCACCGTATTATCCTTTATATTCCAATCCCAGTAACCGGCAAGCGTTTCCTCAAGAATAATTTTGTAGATATTATCCATTCAATAAATAGGGGGCTTTTAAACAACTACTACGTATTATAACCAAAATAGTTGATTTAAATATACGTTTCCGTGGCAAATTAACAGTATAACTACGCATATTTATTGCTTATAAATTCGTATCGACTGCGTTTTTACACCGCAAGTAAATATTTATAACCCAAACACTATATTTATTTCGGAAAAAACGTTTGTGGTTTAATTATTGCCGTACTTTAATATATGTATACCACACTTTTACATCAATACCAGCTTGTACTTGGCTCGCGGGATGCGTTATTATCCTATTGCGAACAAATAAGTCCTGAAGATTTATTAAAACCTGTATCAACTCATAATAACGACAGCATGATAACGCTGATGCTGCATAGTGCAAGCACCTACCTGGGCTGGCTGCACAATTTTTTAGGCAGGGAACAGAGGCCATACTTTTCTGTAGAAGAGCATAGCAGCCTGGCATCGGTACGGCAGGTATTTGAACAGGTAAACCTTGTAGTAAATGATTTTTTACAGCAGCATAAAGACGGCATTGATGTACCCATAGCCCTCCCCCGCGAAGAAGGCGATATATTGCTTACGCCCCTGCAGCTTTTTACCCACGTTACCACGCACGAGTTTCACCACAAAGGGCAGTTGCTAAACATGAGCCGCCAGTTGGGGTATACCCCGGTGGATACCGATGTGATCCGTACTTAATTACTGCGGCGTTTCTTTTCTTTTACAATCAAACTTAATTCGCGGCTCATTTGCCCGGCAATGGCAGTATTCTCCTGCGCACGGCGGAACAGATAAGGCAGCACGGCCTTAATAGGGCCGTAAGGCACGTACTTAGCCACATTGTATTTAGAGTCGGCCAGGTTAAAGCTGAGGTTATCGCTCATGCCCAGCAACTGCGAAAAATAGATGTGCGGGTTTTTATGGTTAATGTTCTTTTGATCTAAAAGATCGGCTAATAAGCGGCAGCTGTCTTCGTTGTGTGTGCCGGCTACAATGGCTATATTATCCACATGATCGGCGCAAAAAACAAGCGCGTCGTTGTAGTCGCGGTCGGTAGCGGCTTTGTTTGGTTGTATGGGCGATGGATAACCACGTTCTTCAGCGCGCTTGCGCTCTTTTTCCATGTATGCTCCGCGAACGATCTTGGCCCCTAAAATAAAGCCTTCTTCTTCGGCAATGGTAAAATCTGTTATCAGCGAAGCCAGCTTATCGTGGCGGTATAACTGGTAGGTATTGTAAACAATAGCCTGCTCTTTGTTAAAAAAGCGCATCATATTGATAGCAAGCGTATCAATAGTTTTCTGTATCCAGCTTTCCTCAGCATCTATCATCACCGGCACACTTTCAGAGTGCGCCATTTCGCAGATGGCAATTACCCTGTCCTGCACCTTTTGCCATTCCATCTGTTCATCTATGCTTAATTTAAGGCCTTCGTCCAAACGCTCCAGTAACGAAAAACGGCCAACACCGGTTACCTTGAATACCGTAAGCGGGATAGATTTATCTTTAGCTGCACGCTCAATGGTGCGGATGATCTCATCGCGGGTATTATCAAAAACCGATTCATCATCTTCACCTTCTATAGAATAATCAAGGATGGTACCTACGCCGCCATCGGCAAGGTTATGGATAGTTTTATCACATTCCTTTATGGTTTCGCCGCCACAGAAATGTTTAAATATGGTAGCCTTTATTAAACCTTTAATAGGCAAGCCTATCTTTACTGCGAAATTGGTTATCGGCGGGCCTATCTTTACCAAAAAGTTCACATTGATTGCTTTAAACAGCCAGTAAGCACGGTTAAGATCGGTATTTGAGGAGTGTTTAAAAGCAACCTCGGTATTTTCGAAAGAGAGTTTGTTGTTCATTTTTAAAAGTTCATAGTTAGTTGTTCATGGATCATAGCAGCTGCAAAAAAATCAGGACTAACAAAAAGCGACAGCCAGATGCAAATACCACAAACTATTATCCATGAACTATAAACTGGGCGCAAAATTATAAAATGATAACCCATTATTGCATGAATAGTTTAATTTTGCCAGCCATGATTGAATTTAAGGTAAATGGCGAGTATATCCCCATGATTCAGCTGCTTAAGGCGGCCGGATTAGTGCTAACCGGCGGCGACGCGCAAATTGCCGTGGAAGAAGGCGAAGTAAAGCATAACGGCGAGGTGGATTACCGTAAGCGCCTGAAAGTAAGGCCCGGCGATAACGTTGAATTTAGAGGTCAGCAGATCAAGGTGATTTAAAATGGATACGATACAAAGCGACAACTACCAGATATTTTTTGAGGATAGCATAACCGAACTGGTTAACTTTATTAAGCAGGGCAACTACTCGCGGAGTTTTGTTTTAACGGATGAGAACACTTCTGTACACTGCCTGCCGCTGATTAAAGATCAGCTGGACGAGATGGACAATTTCGATATCATCGAAATAAATGCCGGCGAAGAAAGCAAGAACATTGATTTTTGTATTGGCGTTTGGAAAATGCTGATAGATTTTGGCGCTGACCGCAAAGCCCTGATGATAAACCTCGGCGGCGGTGTAATTACCGATCTGGGCGGTTTTGTGGCATCAACCTACAAACGCGGGATTGATTTTGTACAGGTACCCACCACCCTGCTCTCACAGGTGGATGCTTCTGTTGGCGGCAAAACAGGTGTAGATCTGGATAGTATTAAAAATATCATTGGCACGTTTACGCAGCCAAAGGCGGTGTTTATGCTGCATGATTTTTTTAAAACCCTGCCCGAACGACAAATCCTTTCCGGCCTGGCCGAAATGTTGAAGCACGGTTTAATTTGTGATATTGATTACTGGAACGAACTAAAAACAAGCGACCTGAGCCTACCTTCTGCAGAACTGGTTTACCGTTCTGTGGAGATAAAGAACGCGGTAGTGCTGGAAGATCCGCATGAAAAAAACATTCGCAAGGCGCTAAACTTTGGCCATACAGTTGGCCACGCTATAGAAACCTTTTCGATGCTGAACGATGAGCGCCCACTAACGCATGGCGAAGCTATTGCGGCAGGCATGATGTGCGAGGCATGGCTCTCTAACAAAAAAGCGGGATTAAAAGATGAGGCACTTACCGAGATAACTGAAGTGCTGAGCAGGCTTTACCCTAAGCACCCGGTAAAAGAAAGTAACCACCCTGCGTTGTTAGAGCTGATGCAAAAAGATAAGAAAAACGAAAAAGGGCAGGTAAACTGTACTTTATTGACCCGTATAGGACAATTCAGTATTGACAATATCTGCACCGAAGCCGAACTTTGCGACAGTTTAAAATATTACGCATCGCTATAAAAATGCCCCATTTAGATACAAGGAACGAAGCTGTAGTGATACTGGTAGGCTTACTGGTAACACTTACCCTTGTAGAAATGTGGCTAAGCTACCGCGACAACCGCCATTATTACGAAAAACGCGATACGCTCACCAATATCTATCTTACGTTTCTTGCCTTCCTGCTAAACCTTACTGTTAACGGGAGTACGTTTTTCCTGCTGAGCTTCACCTATCAGTACAGGTTATTTCAGATCAGTAACGCTTTCCTTTACTGGTTTGTGCTAGTTGTTGTGCAGGATTTTTTATACTGGGTGCTGCATTACACCGGCCACTACTGCCGCATGTTTTGGGCCATGCACGTTACTCATCACTCATCAGAGCATTTTAATTTCACAACGGGTTTCCGCTCTACCGTGTTCGAGCCTTTGTACCGCACATTTTTCTATCTGCCGCTTGCCTTGATGGGCTTTACCGCGGTAGATATTTTATATGCATACCTGCTTACCCAACTCTACGGCAACCTGGTGCATACGCAATATCAAATTCCGCTGCCTAAATGGTACGCTGCTATATTTGTAACACCGGCGCACCATAGGGTACACCATGCATCAAACATCCCCTACCTGGATAAGAATATGGGGATGATGTTCATCCTGTGGGACAGGCTTTTCGGTACTTTTCATGATGAAGACCCTGCTGAACCCGTTAAATATGGCCTAACCCACCAGCCCGAAGATGTTGGCCCGGTAAATATCCTTTTCCACGAGTGGAAGGCCCTCCTTCACGATGCTAAACACGCCCCGGGATTAAAGAACAAAGTAAAATATTTTGTAATGCCCCCCGGCTGGAGCCACGATGGCAGTACACAAACTGCCAAAGTTATGCAAAGGGAATATAAGAAGGATGCGGCGTAAGAGAATGTAAGCGTAGACACTTACAAAACTAAATTGCCTAACCACCAAAACCAACATCCCATAAACCACAATTCACCTTGCCAAACCCATCTTTCCCCAAATAAAGTTCTGTTCGCCCCGAAATATTTACAAAAAATAAAATTATCTATTGACAAATTGATTTTTACTTGTACATTTACAGCATAACAACAACAATGAACAATTCACGTGCATATTTTTATGGTTTCTACTTTTACTTTAGCAGTAAGAGCCGGGACTGATATGTACTAACAAAACATACAAAACTGAAAAGTCCCGGCCCACAAGCCGGGACTTTTTGCTTTAAAGCAATTTATGAAAACTGAGATACCAAGAGTTGCCATACAGGGAATCCGCGCTTCTTTCCACGAGGAAGCCGCTTTTAAATATTTTGGCGAAAAGATCCACACGGTGGAATGCAACTCTTTTAAGCAAACGTTTGAGGCGCTGAAGAATGACGAGGCCGATTACATTGTAATGGCTATAGAAAACAGCATCGCCGGCAGTATTTTACCCAACTATTCATTGTTGATGGGCTACAGCTTCCCGGTGGTTGGCGAGGTGTATGTGCCTATCCAGCTGCACCTGATGGCTTTGCCGGGCGTAAAATTTGAGAACATTAAATATGTAACCTCGCATCCTATCGCCATACGCCAATGTGTTGACTTTTTTGACGAGTATCCTAACCTGAAAATTGTAGAAAGCAACGATACCGCCGCATGCGCAAAACGCATTCGTGATGAACAGCTAACCGATACCGTGGCAATTGCAAATGCACTGGCCGCACAGCTTTACGGTTTAGATGTATTGGAACGCAGGATAGAATCTAACAAAAAGAACTTTACCCGCTTTTTGATCCTCACCACGCATGAAAACGCCAAGAAAAAACCGGGCAATAAGGCATCCTTATGTTTCCAGGTGAGTAACGAGGTAGGATCGCTGGCCAAAGTGCTTAATATTTTTGCGCAGGAAAACGTAAACATGAGCAAAATTCAGAGCATGCCGGTTTTAGGCAAGCGTAACGAATACAACTTTTATGTAGATATAGAGTGGAACGAAACCAAGCATTATGATGCCTGCATCCGCCAGATACTAAAATACACGCACAACTTTAACATATTAGGCGAGTATGAGCGGTACGAGGAAGAAATTGCCCCGCTGCTGCCAAAAGCCGCCAAACCTAAAAAGTATATTACAATAAAAAAGATAGAATAGAAGGAGTAGGAAGTCCGCAGTCGGAAAGTCCGGAAGAAGAAAAAGAGAAGTCGGAAGTCCGGAGTCGGAAAGTCCGAAAGAAAAAGCAAAAAAGAATCAAATCATAACAATTAAATAACAACAGTAAAAAAACACTTTCGGACTTTCGGTCTTTCCGACTTTCCGGACTAAATAAAAAACGATATGAAACTTAATTTAAACATACAGCCGCTTAATACCTGGATCAACAAATCGGGCATCGAGCCATTGGTAATTGCCGGCCCTTGCAGCGCCGAAACAGAAGATCAGTTAGTAGCAACCGCGCACTTGCTTGCCAACACCGGTAAAGTAAGCGCCCTGCGTGCTGGTATCTGGAAACCACGTACCCGCCCGGGCGAGTTTGAAGGAATCGGCAGCATTGGTTTAGAGTGGTTAAAACGCGCTAAAGCAGAAACCGGTTTGCCTACCGCTGTAGAAGTTGCTACCGGCAAACACGTAGAAGAAGCTTTAAAAGCTGGTGTGGATATCCTTTGGGTTGGTGCACGTTCTACCGTTAACCCTTTCACCGTACAGGAAATTGCTGATGCACTGCGTGGTGTTGACGTACCCGTAATGGTTAAAAACCCGGTTAACCCCGATCTTTCTTTATGGGTTGGCGCCTTAGAGCGTATCAACAATGCGGGTATTACTAAACTGGCAGCAATCCACCGCGGGTTCTCTTCTTACGAAAAATCAGCTTTCCGTAACGAACCAATGTGGGATCTGGCTATCGGCCTGAAAACACTTGCTCCGCATTTACCTATCATTAACGATCCGAGCCATATTACCGGTAACCGCGATCTGATCGGCTACATCTCACAAAAAGCATTAGACCTTGATATGCAGGGCCTGATGATAGAATCGCACATCGACCCAAGCGTAGCCTGGACCGATGCCAAACAACAGGTTACCCCTGCTGCTTTAGCTACTATTATTGATAACCTGCACCTGCGTAAACCAGAAGTACGTAACACCGAGGTGAACGACAAACTGGCCGAACTGCGTAACCAGATTGATAAAATTGACGACCTGATTATCCAGAAAATGGCTGAGCGTATGCAAATTGTTGAGCAGATTGGTAACTACAAAAAAGATAACGACATCACCATTTTGCAGGTTAACCGTTGGGACGAGATCCTGCACAAACGTACCGGTTATGCAAAAGCTTTAAAACTGAGCACCGAGTTTACCGAGAAATTATTGGAGCTGATGCATAGCGAATCTATCCGTAAGCAAACCGAGATCATGAACAAAAGTGAAGCAGGCCAGGCAGCGGAAAAATTAACGCACGTATAAGAAATCTCACCCCTCTCCAATGGAGAGGGGATTTTATAACCGCTTTAATAATCCTCTTCAAATAATATCTTTCTTTTTTCTTGGAAGAGGGTGCCCAAGGTGCGGATGAAGCTGGAGAGCACATGGCTGAGGCCAAACTATTTATAAATGAAACATAACATCATACTTACCAAAACCGGCAAAACAGCCAATGGCACTATCCAGCTCACGGGCTCGAAAAGTGAATGCAACCGTGCCTTGGTGATAGAGGCGCTGAGCAATGGTAAAGTTAAGGTTGAAAATATTTCCGATGCGGCAGATACGGTTACCCTTGCGGGGATACTGAGAAAGCAGTCTGAAGTCGGTAGTACAAAGTCCGAAAGTCCGAAAGTTGTTGTGGGTGAAGATGAGGTACAGGAGGTTGAGGTAATTGAGGAAGCCGTAGGTAAATCCGAAATTGTAAATCCGAAATCCGAAATCAACATCGGCCCTGCAGGTACGGCCATGCGTTTTTTAACGGCGTATTATGCTATAGGCGATAAGGAAGTGATATTAACAGGCAGTGAAAGGATGAAGCAAAGGCCAATTGGTATTTTGGTTGATGCGCTGAGAATGCTGGGTGCCTCTATTGATTATGATGAAAATGAAGGGTATCCCCCTATCAAACTAAAAGGCAGCTTTGAGCAGCAAACTCGTAAGATCAGTATTAAGGGTAACATCAGCAGTCAGTACATTACCGCTTTGTTACTCATCGCTGCCAGGCTGCCTTTTGGTTTGGAATTACATATTGAGGGTGAGTTAACCTCGCGCCCTTATGTAGAAATGACTTTAGCTATGCTGAGGCAGGCAAATATACAGCACAGCTGGCAGGGCAATGTCATTTCCATATCAAATCAGGAGTTTGCAACCACATCGTTACACATCGAACCGGACTGGAGCGCGGCTTCTTACTGGTATGCCATAGCCGCCTTAAGCGACGAGGCCGACCTATTTTTACCCGGCCTAACCTCCTACAGCCTGCAGGGCGACAGCGTTATCACCGAGATAATGGCCAACTTTGGCATCACCTCGCAGTTTAAAGATGGCGGCGTGCATTTAACCAAAGAAGTTAAGCCGGTTGTGCGTAAGATCTTCGATTTGAAAGAATGCCCGGATCTGGCACAAACCATCATTGTAGTATGCGCGGCGTTAGGCCACGAAGCAAGCTTCACCGGACTGGAAACTTTAAAAATTAAAGAAACCGACCGCATCCTGGCCCTGCAAACCGAACTGGCAAAAATTGGTGTTAAACTGATAGAAAAAGGCCAGGTTTACAAACTGGATTGCAGCGAAAAACAGATTCCCGAGCGCATGTTTGTTAGCACTTACGACGACCACCGCATGGCGATGGCCTTTGCACCATTGGCAATACTTATTCCCGAACTGGAAATAGAAGATGCCGACGTGGTAGAAAAATCGTACCCGGCATTCTGGAAAGATCTGGCGAAGGTGGGCTTTGTAAGCCCCCCAGCCCCCTAAAGGGGAAGCAGAAGTTAGAATAAAAATTAATTAATACATTTATAAAAATCTTATTCCCTCTTCAGGGGGTTAGGGGGCTTACATGGCAGGTAACTCATTCGGGCAATTATTCAGGATCACAACATTTGGCGAATCGCATGGCGAAGCAATAGGCGTAATTGTAGACGGCTGCCCGGCGGGTTTAACCGTAGACCTGGATTATATCCAGGGCGAACTGGATAAACGCAAGCCCGGCCAAAGTAAGATCACTACACAGCGTAAAGAGGCAGATACGGTAAAGATCCTTTCGGGTACATTCGAAGGGAAAACTACGGGTACCCCTATCGCCATGATCATCCCGAATGAAGATCAGCGCTCTAAGGATTACGGCCATAATGTGGATGTATTCCGCCCGTCGCATGCAGATTATACCTACCAAACCAAGTACGGCATCCGCGATCACCGTGGTGGTGGCCGCTCTTCTGCCCGCGAAACTGCTGCACGTGTAGCTGCCGGTGCATTAGCCAAGCTTTTGTTGAAAACGCAGGGCATAGAGGTACTGGCGCATGTAAGCAGCGTAGGCCGCATTAATGCACCCAATGTATTTATTGAAGATGCACAGGAATTTTTAGATACCCGCGAGAAAAATATCGTCCGTTGCGCCGACCCGGCTACTGCGGAGGAAATGATAGAATTTATAGACAGCATCCGCAAGCAGGGTGATACCGTTGGCGGCAAGGTAAGCTGCTACATCCAAAACTGCCCGGTTGGTTTGGGCGACCCGGTGTTTGATAAGCTGCATGCCGACTTAGGCAAAGCCATGCTTAGCATTAACGCTGTACACGGTTTTGAATTTGGCTCTGGCTTCAGCGGCAGCGAAATGCGCGGATCAGAGCATAACGATATTTTTGTAAAAAATACTGAAGGTAAAGTGCAAACCATTACCAACTTCAGCGGCGGGATACAAGGCGGTATCAGCAATGGTATGCCCATTGAATTTAAGGTAGCGTTTAAACCCGTTGCCACTATTATGCACAACCAGCAAACGGTAGACGGGCAGGGCAATGCTGCCGAGATCTCCGGCAAAGGCCGCCATGACCCTTGCGTAGTGCCACGCGCCGTACCTATTGTAGAAGCCATGGCTGCACTGGTACTGGCCGATCATTGGCTGAGAAATAAGAACTCCAAATTATAGTGGTTAGAGGTTAAAGATTAGAGATCAGGCCACCTGAAAGATGGTTACTATCTTTCTAAACAGCTATTCCAATACTGTTCAACAGGTGTTCATTTTTATTTGGGTGAACACTTTTGAACACCTTGAACACTTTTGAACACTTGATTTAATTGACACAATTACTTGATAAATAGTCACTTATGTATTTACGGTAAATTTTACAGATGTTCATTTTATTTAAACTAATGCTTTGTCCTGAAATGAGTTTACGGGTGGGAGGTAATCCTGCGGTAAGTTTACACCTTGGCTATCCAATAGCATAAAGTTTTTGTAACTTAAGCGCATCATCAATTCCTAATCCCCGCGCACAAATGAAATTTTGGTACAGTATACTTTTTGCATTACTTATCTGCAGCACGGCATCGGCACAAATAACAGCCAACCAGCCTGCCCCTGCCGGTTACCTGCCTAACAACATCAGGGCTGTTGATAGCCTGGTGAATGGCTTTATGCAGAAATACCATGTACCCGGCCTTTCGCTGGCCTTTGCCCAAAACGACAGCATTAAACTGCAGCGCACTTATGGCTATGCCGATACCGCTTTAAAACAACCGGTTATCCCCGACCACCGTTTCCGCATTGCCAGTGTGAGCAAACCTTTTACCGCCACGGCTATTATGCTGCTGATTGAGCAGGGCAAACTGCACCTGCAGGATAAAGTATTTGGCAAAGGCGCCGTTTTGGGGACTATTTACGGCAGCAAAGCTTACAGTCCCGGCATCAAACAGATCACCATTGAGCACCTGCTGGAACATTTAGGCGGCGGCTGGGGTAACCGCGACAACGACCCGATGTTTATGCATCCCGAAATGAACCAGGCACAGCTCATCAGCTGGACGCTGGATAACCAACCGCTTAGCCATCAACCAGGTACAGATTTCCAATACTCCAACTTCGGTTATTGCATCCTGGGCCGTGTGATAGAAAAGGTAAGCGGGATGAAATATGCCGATTATGTACGCAAAAATATTCTTACGCCAAGCAGCATCAAAACCATGGAAATGGGCGGCAACACCTTAGCCGAAAGAAAACCTAAAGAGGTTTATTACTACGACAAGCAGGAAGACCCGTACACTATGGACCAGCGCCGCATGGACAGCCACGGCGGCTGGATAGCCACCCCTACCGACCTGCTAAAATTTCTGCTCCGGGTGGATAAATATCCCCAAAAGGCTGATATACTGAAACCCGCTACGCTGGATAGTATGTACAGCGCCCCTGCAGTTAGCCCTACCTATGCAAAGGGCTGGGCGGTAAACAAGGCCAACAATTACTGGCACAACGGCAGCTTGCCCGGCGAACAAGCTATTGCTGTGCGTACCAGCCAGGGTTTCTGCTGGGCAGTAATGGTAAACACCCGCACCGAAGGCAACTTCGGCCTCGATCTGGATCAACTGATGTGGAAGATCCGCTTCGCCATCAAGCAGTGGCCGCACATAGAACTTTAACCGGGATTTTGGGGGTTTACAGATTTCCGGGGTTTTGATTAGGAGATTGCACCTGATCAAACCCTATCTCATCTATAATTTCTAAATTGCACTTATCCAATAATAAAATCCTGATCAATCATTCAATCGATAAATCGTGTCTTCGTTAGTTAATTTATATAAAAACGCTTACAGCGGCCTGTCGCGCAATAACTGGTATTTGAGCATTGTGATGCTTATTAACCGCAGCGGCACCATGGTGGTACCGTTTCTTACCATCTACTGCATTAAACAACTGCACTTCAGCGTTACGCAGGCAGGGTATATTATGGCACTGTTCGGGATAGGTTCTATCATCGGGGCTTATATTGGCGGCTGGCTGTCTGATAAGATAGGTTTTTACGATATGCAGGTGGGTACGCTGTTCAGCGGCGGCATTATGTTTATTGTACTGGGGTTTCAAACCACATTTGCTACGTTAGGCATCGGGATATTTCTATTAAGCTTTTGTAACGAAGCTTTCCGGCCGGCAAACTCAACGGCTATAGCCTACTACAGCAAGCCCGAAAATAAAACCCGCTCCTACTCGCTGCACCGGCTGGCTGTTAACCTTGGCTGGGCAGTTGGCGCTGCAACCGGCGGATTCCTGGCTTCGTTCAACTATAGTTTATTGTTTTGGGTAGATGGCTGCACAAATATTTTTGCGGCGTTAATGCTGCTGAAGCTGATGCCGCGGTCGGATTTTAAAAAGCCGGAGAAAGGCGCTGCCGGGGCATTGGCCACAGCATCGGCCTACAAGGATAAGGTTTATTTAATTTTCATTTTCCTTACCACGCTGTTCAGTATCTGTTTCTTTCAGTTCTTTATTATGGAGCCGGTGTTTTATAAGCTTAACTGGCATTTTAACGAGCGTTTTATTGGCTTCCTGCTGGCGCTCAACGGCATCGTTATCGCGCTGGTAGAAATGGTGATGGTGAACCACCTCGAAGGCAGGCGGCACCCGCTTGTTTACATTGCAGGCGGTGTGGTGGTTACCGGCTTTGGCTTTGTGCTGCTGAACCTGTTACCGGCAACAGCCATAGCAGGCGTATTGATAGTACTTATCATCACCCTGGGCGAAATGCTGAGCATGCCCTTTATGAATGCCTTTTGGGTAGCGCGGTCATCTGCCAATAACCGCGGGCAATACGCGGCGCTGTACACCATGTCGTGGTCGGCGGCGCAGGTAATTGCACCCGCATTGGGCAGCCAGGTAATCAGGTTCAGCGGTTTTAATTTATTATGGTGGCTGCTGGGCGGTATTTGCGTGGTGGTATGCATTGGCATGCTGCTGATGTACCGTTTTAATGCGGAAGACAAAGTAATGGCCGATATAAAACTGATGGAAGCGCAATTGCTGGAGGAATAGCCCTCTGCGGCAGTGTCCTCACCGCTGTTCGCAAAGACGATTTTACTCCCAGATATTTAAACACATCGTTATATTTATCGTATATGAAACGCGTATTAATTCTCGATCTGGATAACACCATCTACCCGGTAAATTCTATTGCCGGCCACCTGTTTGGCGAATTGTTTAAACTGATTGACGAGCAACTGGAACCCGGCGACTATGACATGGTAACCAAAGCCAAGCACGAACTTACCCGCCGCCCTTACCAGCATGTTGCCGATGAATTTGGCTTCAGTGCCGAACTAAAGGCAAAAGGGATGGAGATGCTCAACAACATTGAATTTACCAGCCCGATGTTTCCATTTGATGAATACGCCGAAGTACGCGATATAGCCATTGATAAATATTTGGTTACAACAGGCTTTACCAAACTGCAGCTGAGCAAGGTAAAAATGCTGGGTATAGAAGCCGATTTTAAAGGCATCTATATTGTAGACCCGGAGAAATCCACCAAAACCAAAAAGGACATATTTGCCATGATTATGGCAGAGAACAGCTACGCCACAGAAGAGGTATTAGTAATTGGCGACGACCCAAAATCTGAAATAAAAGCCGCCATTGATTTGGGAATAGATACCTTTCTTTTCGATCCCGGCGATAACCATACTGATGCCTCGGTTACCTATAGAGGGAAAGATTATAAAGAAATTGCAGGGATTGTGAGGGGAGTAAAAAGTGAAAGGTAAAAAGTTGTTTTTCTATTAATAGCAAGTCGTCATTCCGAGGGAAGCGCAGCGACGAGGAATCCTGTTCATTATGCAAAGCTTGCCGCCTGTCTTATGAACAGGATTTTTCTTCACCCTCTCGCTCTTTTCCTCCCACGTGTTCATCTAAATGACAAATTGAATGTAATTACTTGTCATTCCGAGGGAAACGCAGCGACGAGGAATCTTGTTCATTATGCCAAACTCGCCATCTGTCTTATGAACAAGATTTCTCTTCACGCCCCGCCTTATCCTCCCACGTGTTCTTCGAAATGACAATCTCACTTTCTACTTTCTACTTTCTACTTTCTACTTTCTACTCCCCCTTCACTACCCTCACCGTTACCAGCAACTGTCCAAGGTGCCGCATGGTATGCTCTGCGGAGTGTGTGTAAAGGCCGATTAGAGTTGACGGCAGCTTGCCCCTGCCTACAGGTCGAAAATCCGTTAGCGTGGCCGAATCGGCCCGGCTCAGTTGGGCGAGGGCTTTATCAACCTGTGTATTAAAAGCAGCCACCAGTTCTATTGTGGTGTATACTATTTCGGTCGGCTTGCCCTCTTTTGAGAGATAAGCTAACTGCTGTTCTGTTAAAGCTTCTTCGCGGGCGTAAGTAAAAAGCCGGTCGAGCACACCGGTTAAATGCTGCAGGTGAAAGCCCGGCGACGCCACGCCCAAAACTTTATCCCATAATTTATCATCCGGGAAACCCGCCATCAGTTCATTGAGTTCCTCGCGTGCCTGCAGCAGGGCGTGTGCAACAGGCTGTAAAAGCGCTGGCATATCCGGCAAAGGGCCCCGCAGCCATACTTCAGGTAGGTTGCTCATAGTAATTTTATGGTTTGGTGGCCAGCCTATCCTTTACATCATCGTGGTTAAGCGTTTGCGGCAGATCGTAAATCTCCTTTGCACGGCCTTTAGGGTTGTCGGTCCATAACCAGCTTGTCCAGGTCATAAACCAAAGCCACTTGGGTTGTGCTTTCAATACATCTGCATTAGGCATCTCTCCGTTCTCGGTAAGGGCAATTGGTTTACCGGCCGCCAGGGCCAGCAGTTCTTCATAGTCGTTCTGCTCGTAATCAAAGTGGTAAACATCTGTACCCAAAATATCTACGTAGTTGGCGCCCGGGTAAAAATCTTTGTAATGATACGCCTCATCCTTCGGAATATCGCGCAGGCTATTAGCCCCCCAAACCCATATCAGGTTATTTAAATGATGGTAGTTGGTGTACCTGTCGTACATGATCTTGTAAAGTTTGGCAATCCCATCCGGGCCTTTTTTGTTGCCCCACCAAAACCAAACACCGTTCATTTCATGGTACGGGCGCCATAATACAGGTACTTTAGCATCCTGCAGTTGCTTTAAATAACCTGCAATTACGTCTATCTGCGCCAGCCATTTGTTGTACAAAGGTGTGCCGGGGGTAATCAATTCTTTCCATTGCTCAGGTGTAAGTTTGCCTTGTACGCTTTCCTTCCAGCCATACGGCGGGTTATCTATCGGCCTGCCCTGGTGCCACATCAGGGTTACTAAATATCCCTCGCGAGATTTCTTAATAGATTCATTTACAATATCCTGCCCCAGGTCTTTATTTCCCGATAGGATAAAATCCGTCCCCCAAAGCGCAGGCGTTTTACCGGTGATAGCTTTGGCAGAATCTGAATAGGTATTCAACTGGTGGTTATAATTATGCTGGCCGGAGAGAATATGCTTGCCGTTGATCTCGTAGAGGTAAGCCAGCAGATCGGTAGCCTCTTTACTGGCGTTTTTATTTACCGGCTTAAAGGTTTGCGCCATTGGGCTGCAGGCAACCAGCATTAACAGGGGGATAAAAAATAGATGTTTTCTCATTATGGTTATTAAAATTGTGTTTATATGGTTAGCCTCACCTAAACAGCGAAGCCCTCACGCAGCAATCCTCTCCAAAGAAGAGGACTTTAAAACTCTTTCCCTTTTAAGCCCTTTTCCTTTGGAGAAGGTGCCCGGAAGGCGGATAAGGCTCCTTTACTAAATTGTGGTATAGCAATTGCTATGTTCCAACCAAATTTACTATATAAATAATACCAATGATAAAACTTAACTTAAAAAAGTTCACAATACTTCCCGCTATTATATTAATGGCTTCGCTGATGCTCATTTTACAAAGCTGTAAAAAAAGCCGCTCGGATATGGGCGCTACACTTTACAAAAAAACCAAAAACAAGGTTTTTAAAGATGCCACCCCTGAAGGCCTCGCCGAAGTGTTTAAAAAAGTACTGGCCGAAGAGCGCTCAAAAATGACCAATCCTAATCTCATCACTGCCTATTACGAGCAGAACGATTATGATCCGGCTTTTGTAATGGATCATATCTTTAATGGCGATGTAGACCTTACCGCCAACTACTTCGAAAAGGTTGGTCAGCACGGGCTGGATCCAAAAATGTTTAATGCCGATAAGATAAAGGCGCTGGTTGATAAATTTCAGGATAAAAAGGCTATCAAAAACCTCGATGAAGCTTACCATGATATTGCCCTGCTGGAAATTACTACCGCTAACTCGCTTATTAATTATTCAAATGCACTGCAATACGGTATCCTGAGTCCGCGTAAAATGTACGCCCGTTATTATACCGAAACCAAACGCCCGGACAGCGCCGGCATGATCAAAGTGTTCGCTATTAAAAACATGAAGCAGTACCTGGATAGCATTCAGCCTAAAGACCCGCAATACCTGGCTTTGCAAAAAGCCTTAATGGATGGCAGCGTTGCACCCGGCATGAGTAAGGAAGAAACCCAGCGTAACCTGGTTGCCAATATGGAGCGCCTGCGCTGGAAGAACAAGCCAAGCCAGACTAAATATGTTATTGTAAACATTCCCGATTATCGTTTGGATGTGATGGAAAACGGCAAATCTGTTTTAAACATGAAGGTTTGCGTAGGCGAAGGCCGTAACATAGATAACCAGAATACTTTAGCAGAATACGACGAAAGCGGCAAAACAGACCGCCCCTTCACCCGCGAAACACCGCAGTTGAACAGCATGATCCACAGCGTGCAGGTGAACCCGGTTTGGAACATCCCGCAAAGCATTGCCAGTAAAGAAATTATGGTAGAAGCCGCACAGGACCCTTATTACCTCGATAATAAAAACATCGACGTATATGAAAACGGCAAAAAAGTGGAAGACCCGGAAACTATCGACTGGGCTTCGGCATCGAAAGATAAATATGAGTTTAAACAACGCCCCGGCGATGATAATTCTTTAGGGAAGATCAAATTCCTGTTCAACAATAAAAGCAGCGTTTACCTGCACGATACCCCGGCTAAGCAAGCTTTTAACCAAAAAATGCGTGCGGTAAGCCACGGTTGCGTACGTTTGGGCGATCCGCAGGGTCTGGCTAAAGTATTATTTGGCGAAGGCGCTACCTATGATAAAATTGCCAAAGCCATGGGCGAAGACAACCCCGAACCAACCACCATTGCACTGCCAACCAAAATGCCGGTATATCTTACCTATGTAACCTGCTGGGCCGATGAGAACGGCGTCATCCAGTTCCGCCCGGATGTTTATGGTTTAGATACTGTGTTATATGGCCACCTGCAAAAGTTTTTACCTCCGGCAGATCAGTTAGCGAAATTGTAGTTGGAGATTGGAGGATGGAGGTTAGGTAACCTATTGGCATAACTCCCCCTGCCAAATCGGTGAAATTCCAACAAAATAATAAAGCCCGGCGTTTTGAACGCCGGGCTTTTGGTTTATAGTTGGTTAGTTTAGTTTTATAGTTTAGCCATCATGCCGGTGCTGTCTGCATGCATGGTATCAGCAGGTGCGGTTGGTGAAGCAGGCATCAAAAAGTTTAATGGTGCGTTTTCATCCAACAGTTTAGAAGTATAGTTACTGCTGCTGTTACCATTGATGAACAACATAGAGTGGCCTTTGATGGTGTTGATCACCAAATCAGACACCTCCGGAGATACTGCCGGGCAACCAAAGCTGCGGCCCAAACGGCCAATGCTGTTAATAGTGCCCTGGCTTACATAATCGGCAGCGTGGATAACTATACCACGTGCTAACGCGGCGCTGTTAATCCCCTGATCTAACCCATTCAAACGTAACGAACGGCCATGTTTACCAATGTACACATCGTCAGTAAGGTAAAAACCTAAACTGCTCTGGTGCGACTCGTTGTTATTAGAAAAACGGTTGGCCATATCATCACCACTACCCTGCCCGTGGGCAACCCAGGTATTTAGCAGCAAACTTTTCTTCAATACGTCGATAATCCACATACGTTTCTCACGGCTGGATTTATTAAAATCTACCACGGTAATTACGCTGCTGTTCTGCGGAAGTTTATTGGCCAGTTTAAGGTTTAAATAACCTGTGATGGCTTTTTGTAATACGGTAACATCCATACCGGTCTGCTGTAAATTGGCAGTTTGGTAAATATCGTTCACGTATTGGGCAAAATACTCTTTTGCACCTAATGAAACTGTTTTAACCTCAGTATTTTTTGTGGCGTTTGATGGTTTCCAGCTGATAACAGTTACAGAAAATATCAATAAGGCGCCAATGATCCACGACAAGTGTTTTCTCATAATTTATGCGGTTTAATCCAATAAGTTATTAATCAATACAGGGTAACGCAGATTCAGGAGTTTGTGGTTTACTAATTGCGATTGTGAAACAAATATACGCAAATTAAGCATATTTATTGTCATAGAAATTCAACGATATACTTTAATGAAAATTTGTTTCCATAAAGTTAACTAGAAAGAATTTAAAAAGCAAAAAAATACGGCTCCTGTTTTCTTAAAAGAGAACAGGAGCCGTACAATATTTATTTAGAGATTAGTACCAGGAAATTATTTATTCCAGGTAATCTTATCTTCAATAGGTGTTTTTCTAACGCCGGCAGGCTGTGTTTCGGTGTAACCTAACATAATTACGCCTAACACCTTATCTTCTTCGCCAAGGCCGAAGTGCTCCGCAAAAGCAGGTTTAAGCACCATACCGCCGGTGCTCCAGAAAGCGCCGATATTTAATGCAGTAGCACCTAAAAGCATATTTTGTACCGCGCAGGATGCCGCTACCACTTCTTCAAAAGCCGGGATCTTTGGCAGATCGCCTCGTTTCATATAAGCGATAACGATGTGTGATGCGTTGTTAGCCTGGCCGCTTAGGTTAGTGTAAGTAGTTGGGTTAAAACTTTCGCCCGGGTTAGCGGCTTTATACAATTCGGCGTGCTGAGCAGTGTATTGCTTAGGATCTTCGAAAACGATAAAACGCCAAGGCTCGGTAGAACCGTGGTTAGGCGCCCAGTCGGCCAGTTCTAATATAGAAGCCACGTGGCCATTAGGTATCTTGTTACCATTCATGGTAGAAGGCTTAATGGTACGGCGGGTTTTAATGTTATTTGCTATTACTGAAAAAGTAGTATCCATAGGAACGAATTTGTGTATGCTTTATAAGAAAGGCGAAATTAGAAAAATAAGTTTAAAGCCAGCCCGGCGGTTGTAAATATTATCTGCCCGATACACCAATACTTGTACCTAACCTATTTAACAGCATGCACCTTAACCTGTGAAGGGTGCACAACCGCAGCACGCGAGTTATTATTGCACTGCCCCAGTAGCACATAGATCACAATAAATATTACGATGGTAGAGAAGCATCCCCCACCCAATTTTTTAGCGCCGTAGGCCGCAATTATTCCCCTGAAAAAGTTATTCATAGCTGTTGGTTTACAGGTTAACAGCAATTAGAGCGGATGGTTTGAAACTTAATAATTTCAATAAACGCCGCACTAACCAATAACAAGCATTATAAAACTCAAATACAGGTGATTACACCTATACAATAGGGTATAATCACCTGTACTATCATTATTTATGATTGTTAAATTTATGCACCTAATACTTATTAAATATGAAGTTTGTAGCAAGTTTAATACTGGTGCTCTGGATATCTGTAGGTTTCTTTTTGGGAATAGGCGGATTATCAAAGCTGAGTGTAGACGAGACTTTGGAAAATATCCAAAAACGACAAACTGAATTAATGGCTAAAAAATTCCCGCCAATAGATGTAGAGGGTGTTACAATTGATAATGAGTACGATTATCAAATCTTCAACGAAAACAAAGGCATTGAAACATACTTCAAATGGACCGTGCTATTACCCAGATTTACTGCCTTGATAATTACAGCCATGAGTTTTGGACTATTAGGAGCGGTAGTTGCCTTGGTAAGGCAACTTTCAATAAACGGAAAAAATATTCTTGAGGTGAAATATCTTTCATTGCCAATTCTTGGAATACTAACCGGCCTGGTAGTATTAGGGCTTTCGTATCTGTTGCCAACGCTAATAACCAAAGGCGCCAACGAGATCAGGCCCATTACACTGATGTTCCTCTGCTTATTCTGTGGTATTTGCACAGATAACTTTTATAAAAAAATTGAATCATCTTTTGATAAATTATTCACAGGAAAATGAAAATAGTATATTGTGTTATTTGTTTAATATTTATAGGGCAATTAGCTAAGGCCCAAGGCGGCGGCTCGGAAGTAAGCCTGCTAAAGGAAAGCATTGCGCCTGATCTGGCCGAAAAAATTAATGCAATACCCATTAATGAGCATGCTTTCACAATAAAAAAATTCGCAGAAAAGCGAAACAGCAGCTTTCAAAAAACAGAATTAACATTTTACTCTTTTAAATTATTAAAAAACAGATCAAAAAATTTTATAAAAGTTAATACAAAGCCTATCACCCAAGCCCCAAGCGCCGAAACTCAAAATATAATTACCAATGAGCACACATTTTATGTATTGGTGAGCTATATATGTACAGATCAAAACCATGCTCCTGTACATAGCGCGCCCACGCTTGAAGGCATAAAAACTATCCAGGCAGTAAGGCATTGCAGTGGAATCAGAATGCTTATTCATAACTAATACATCCAGGCAATAATCTTTCACTAACTGTGATAAAATAACACAGTTAGTGAAAATTAATATATAGCCGGATATTTACCCGGGTTAGCCTCGTTCATGATCTTATAAACGGCTTCAACTACGTCGTCCAGAGATGGCTTGCTGAAGTAATCTCCATCAGAACCATAAGGCGGGCGGTGTTCAGCGGCGCAGAGTGTTTTTGGCTGTGCATCCAACGAATAGTAACCGTTTTGTGCTTCGATAACTTTTTGCAGGATGTATGCCGATCCTCCACCCGGGATATCCTCATCAACCACCAGTAGTTTGTTGGTTTTACGCAGTGAATCTCCGCATACGTTGGTGGTATCAAATGGGTACAGTGTCTGCGGATCAACCACCTCTATGTGGATGCCCATTTTCTCCAGTTCTTCGGCAGCTTCCATCACAATACGTAAGGTAGAGCCGTAAGTAACCACAGTAACATCGGCACCTTCTTTCAGGATCTCTGCCTGGCCCAATGGCACAGTAAACTCGCCTACGTTTGCAGGTAATTTTTCTTTCAGGCGATACCCGTTAAGGCACTCAATTACTAAAGCAGGTTCATCACCCCTAAGCAGGGTGTTGTACATACCGGCGGCCTGCGTCATATCCCGCGGAACGCAAATGTGCATACCACGCACGGAATTTAAGATCAGGCCCAGCGGAGAACCTGAGTGCCAGATCCCTTCTAAACGGTGCCCGCGTGAACGGACGATCAGCGGTGCTTTTTGCCCGCCTTTGGTGCGATAACTCAGGCTGGCTACATCATCGCTTAAAACGGTAATGCAGTATAACAGGTAATCCAGGTATTGAATTTCGGCTATTGGCCGTAAGCCACGCATAGCCAAACCCAGCCCCTGCCCTATTATAGTAGCTTCGCGGATGCCTGTATCAGTAATACGCAAGTCTGAGTATTTGGCCTGTAAACCGGCAAATCCCTGGTTTACATCGCCAATGGCACCAACATCTTCGCCAAAGGCAACAATGCTTTTATCGCGTTCAAAATTCTCGTCGAAACAGGCGTTCAGCACCTCGCGCCCATCAATCAGCTTTGCATCTTCTGCATATGCTGCAGGTACAACAGGCACCAGCAAGGGCGAATATTTGGTGTTGGTAAATAATTTAGAATTATAACGTTCTATGTTCTTTTCGTTCTCGGCTTTTAAATAAGTAACCAGGGCTTCCTTTGCTTCATTATTTTCGGTAACCGTTAAACGCAGTACTTTACGTATGGTGGCTATGGTATCCCTGCGGGCAGGGTCTACACAGGCCTTTAGTTCCTGTATTAAAACTTCAAGCTCATCTTTTTTAGCCGATTGCTGCGCAAAGGCTTCTATCAGCTGGATGGCCTCGCCCATTTCGGTTTTTATTTCTGCTTCCAGCTCGTTCCAGGCTGCGCGCTGGCAATCGCGCACGTGCTTTTTGGCGGCTGTTTCCAGCTCATCCATTTCTTCGGCACTAATAATGGCCGACTCTATCATCCATTTGCGCATCTGCACCAGGCAGTCGTGCTCTTCTTCCCAGCTCAGCCTGTCTTTAGATTTATAGCGCTCGTGCGAGCCCGAGGTAGAGTGTCCCTGCGGCTGGGTCATCTCTATTACGTGGATCATCACCGGTACATGTTCTTCGCGGCAGATCTTAATGGCACGTTCGTAGGTTTCGCAAAGGGCCACGTAATCCCAGCCCTTTACCTTAAATATTTCGTACCCGTTGCCTTTAGCATCACGCTGAAAGCCTTTAAGTACTTCTGATATATCTTCTTTAGTGGTTTGCAGTTTTGCCGGTACAGATATAGCGTAGGCATCGTCCCAAATGGAAATAGCCATAGGCACCTGCAATACGCCCGCCGCGTTAAAGGCCTCAAAAAATAAACCTTCGGAGGTAGAACCGTTGCCGATGGTGCCGAAAGCTACCTCGTTACCGTTTACCGAGAATTGTTTTAAATATTCCAGCTCTTTATTCTGGCGGTATAACTTAGATGCATAGGCTAAACCCAACAGGCGCGGCATGTGCCCGCCGGTGGTAGAAAGGTCCGATCCGGAGTTTTTGGTATCCACCTGGCTCACCCATTCGCCGTTGGCATCCACAAAGCGGGTAGCGTAATGGCAGTTCATTTGGCGGCCGCCGGAAGCAGGGTCCTTTTCAATATCGGGGTGCGCATATAGCTGGGCAAAAAACTCTTTAAGATTACTCATGCCGGTGGCAAACATAAAAGTTTGGTCGCGATAATAGCCTGCACGCCAGTCGCCTGCGCGGAAGGCTTTGGCCATAGCCAGCTGGGCAACTTCTTTGCCGTCGCCAAAAATTCCAAACTTGGCTTTACCGGTAAGTACTTCCCTTCGGCCAATTAAACTGGCCTGCCGGCTTTCGTATCCAACTCGGTAATCGCTGATCACAATTTCTCTGAAATCATCAAAACTGAGTTCGGCAGCTTTTGATTCGTTGCCAGTGTGTAATACAGTTTCGGGCATATAAAATTTTGATTAGGCGGTAAAATTATAAAATTCTATTCTGTTTTTGGTATTGGTTAATGTAAAACATATAGTTTTTACATTAGTTTTGATTTTGGGTTAAACCTTTTATATTTGTAATAATCAAACAGGTAACTATGAAAAAATTATTAATGATTTGTGCGGTAATTTTAGGCTTTGCCTTTACTGCATCGGCACAAGGTAACACAACTGCCGAATTTAAATTTAACGAAGAGAAACACGATTTCGGTAAAATTCCACAGGGAACCCCGGTTACCACTGTGTTTGAGTTTACCAACGTTGGCGAAGCACCGCTTATATTAACAGAGGTAAAACCTACCTGCGGCTGCACCATTGCCGATTATACTAAAACACCGGTTTTAAAAGGCGCTAAAGGTTCTATCAAGATCACTTACAATGCAGCTGTAGCATCGGCTTTTAACAAAACCATTGTAGTAACATCAAATGCTAAAACACCTACAAAATACTTAAACATTGTTGGTGAGGTAGTTGCCAAGCCGGCAGCAAGCAGTAAATAAGCTTCTTAACTCTTTTAAAAATATAAAGGCACCGTAATTACGGTGCCTTTTTTTGTGCCTCACACCCTGCCATCTCCAATGGAGAGGCAGATAAAAAGCCCGTAACTTAGTGGGTACAGCCGGTTGGGCTGTATGGTTTTTTTACTAATTTTGCACATGCCAAAAATATCGCAGAAAGGGCAGCGCATGCCTGCCTCACCTATACGTAAATTAACCCCATTTGCTGATAAAGCTAAGCTTGAAGGTAAAAAAGTATATCATTTAAATATTGGCCAGCCGGATATTGAAACCCCGGAAGGCATGCTGAATGCCATCAAGAACATTGATTTTAAGGTTTGGGCCTATACCCCATCTGAAGGTACTTTAAGCTACCGTAAAAAACTGACCGAGTATTATAACAAACTGGGCTACAACATTACCCCCGAAAACATTATTGTAACCACGGGCGGTTCTGAAGCCATCACCATTGCCATGATGAGCTGCCTGGATGAAGGTGATGAGGTAATTATCCCCGAGCCGTTCTACGCCAACTACAACGGTTTTGCCAACCAAACCGATGTAGTGGTTAAACCTATTTTATCGTACATTGATAATGGTTTCGCACTGCCGCCGATCAGCGAGTTTGAGAAGCTGATCACCCCGAAAACCAAGGCAATTATCATCTGCAACCCTAACAACCCAACAGGCTATCTATACTCGCAGGAAGAGCTGGATGCTTTAAAGGAACTTGCATTGAAGTATGACCTTTACCTGTTTAGCGACGAAGCATACCGCGAGTTTTGTTACGATGGCCGTACCTTCATCTCCCCCATGCACCTGGATGGCTTAGACGAGAACGTTATTGTGATGGATACCGTAAGCAAGCGTTACAGCGCATGCGGCGCCCGTTTAGGCTGCCTCATCACTAAAAACAAAGATGTTATTGCAGCCGGATTAAAATTTGCACAAGCAAGGTTATCACCCGGCATGGTAGAGCAAATTGCCGGCGAAGCTGCGGTAGATACCCCCGACGAATATTTTGAGGAGGTAAATAAAGAATACACCAAACGCCGCGATACACTGGTAACAGCGCTTAACCAGATAGAAGGCGTATACTGCCCTAACCCGGGCGGCGCTTTCTATGTAGTTGCGAAATTCCCCATTGATAATGCCGACAAGTTTTGCCAGTGGATGCTGGAAAGCTTTAGCCACGAAAACCAAACCGTAATGATGGCACCTGCAACCGGTTTTTACAGCACACCGGGCGCCGGCACCAACGAAGTACGCATGGCCTACGTTTTAAATAACGACGACCTTAACAAAGCCATGGAATGCCTTGCGGAAGGCTTAAAAGCCTACCCGGGTAAAACAGTTGGCAGTTAACAACTGGCAGTTTGCTCAGGCTTACTTTAGGATAGCTGGTTTGGTAAGAAGTTTGCAAGGTTTTACGTTGATAAGCGGTAAAACAAACTAAAACCGTATATTTGCGTTGTATTTAACTGCAAACCGCCTACCGGCAACTGCAAACTTCATTATAAAAAAATGGGGTCGACCGGAATTGACAGGATGGAGATAAATAAGTAAGCATGCAGCGCGTTGTGTGAATTAGCGCTAAAATCTGAACGCTCAAACTTACAAATGGCGAAAATAACTACGCCTTAGCTGCCTAATTTAGAATTAGCATAGCTTTTGTCCCGCCGGTTCTCTGTTCTGTTGGATCGGCAATCGGGGCATCGAAAAACGGAAATAGCCTGCTTTAAGGTGTGGAAAGCAAGCGAAACAAAGCACCTAAGGATTAAGGTACAGGTAAGCGGTTAACCTTCCATAGTCCCTACAATTAAATAACAGCTAAGCATGTAGAAAGCTTACCTTATACCATGTTTGGACGAGGGTTCGAATCCCTCCGGCTCCACTTAAAGGGATAATCTTGCGATTATCCCTTTTTTTTGTCAAAACCATCAGACCGTTTCTTTCATTATCAACGATTTAGATGCAAAAAAACACCCATCATCGTGTATTTCTCAGAAAAACATCATAAATAAACTGTAAATCTTTGCATCCTTATCTTCAACTACGAGGGTTCGATATTCCCTCTCCCCTACTTTGCGGTAGCCAAAAGGCGCAATATTGCTCAAAATAATACTATCCATCATAGTTGTAATTCCTGGTGATATCTGATCTGAATTTTTTATCCGGGAACAAAAAATGCGTCAAACAGTTGTAATAACTAATTATAAGCTTTATCACAAATAAAAGCGTGATGATAAAGTCTGGATAGTACTACTAAAAGCCTGCCGGTAAATTTGATTAAGCCGGATAATACGGTTTACATTGCGAAAGCGAATAAACGATAAATACGGGATGGTAGCCGGACGCCGACAATAAAAACGAAAAGTACGATCATGATAAAATGGAAATTTAGTATTATAAGTTTGGTGTTAATATCAGCAGTATTATTTACCGCCTTTAAGGATAACATCTTGCAGGTTACCGATCCCTCCCTAATGGTTTTAGAGAGAGGGAAACCGGTAAATCTGGAGCAAATTGATTTTCCGAAAGCCGACCTCGACAAACTATTTGCCAGGCTTGCCTACATGAAGAATTACAAATTGGGTGAAGCCAATAAAAAATACACTAAGGACAACCCTTTGGTGATTCGCCCTTTTGTTCTGTATAACATTACTGAGCCACGCACAGTCAACCGTTATATAAACCGGGAAACATACACCATTAATAAAGGCGAAATGTACGGCGATACTGTACTGATTGACCGTTCGGTACCGCTAAGAGGGCTAAAAAATGCCGACCTACGGGCTCTGGGCTATTGGGGAGATAAGGGGATTTTATTTAATCAGCTCTATACCAGTTCCACCAAAAGAAATAAACTGATCAGGCTGCGATTGGAGAGCAACGAGATTGCGGGGATTAATGAACAAACTTATAACCGACTGTTGGCTTATTTAAAGGCAAAATATAAAAGCTCCCCTATGAAACCTGAACCTCAGAATAACAGACCCAGCTCCTATGAGTGGCGGACAAAAGACCGAGTGATATATATCAGTTATAACCAGGACGGCGCACTATCTTATATTACTGTAATAATCAGTTTTTTGAATGCCGAAACAAAAGGCTTTTTACCGGAATTTGGACATTAAAAACTAATGATAAAGACTAACCACTTAATTTATCTCCTGCCAGGCAGCGGTAGCTTTTTAACGATGGTAAGCATATTATCGGGCACCGTTGTTTTTCTGTGATCTGATACACCCGCCCACACAAGATCGGGTACTTGTATCTCTGCGCTGCTGCTGTAAGGCAACCGCTGGCGGCAGGCCTTAGATCTCGTCCACAAAATTACTTATCAAATTAGCCATGAAATTTAAGCGGGAAATGGAGCGCTAAGTTTGCAGGATATTTAATCCGGATTCGATTCATACCGGCGTTAGTTTCTCAGCTTAACTGCTTAAAAAAACAAATAGCGGCAGATACAAGCGCTAATACGCCAATGATCAATAAGATTTTATTATTAATAATGTCTGCATCGGTTTTGGCCATCAGCAATGATGCAAGCACCCAAAGATTCCAGCCCACAATGAAAAGGGTCAACCCGCCACTGTAAACCAGCTCAGATAGGTCGTAACCGCCGCCGCCGCCACCGCCGCCCTTGGGGCCCAGGTACAGGGTGCCTAACACAATCAGTGACGGTGCAATCAATACCGTGAGTTTTAAGATCATTTTGGAGGTTTCGGTCATGTTGTAATTGTTATTGCTTTTTATTGCGCCATTTGCTCAAACTCATTTCTGTGTCCCCGGCCGGATCGTAAAATCTGATCTCGTATTTGGGATATACATATACACGGAACATAAATAACCTGGAGAAGTTATCTTCACCACGTGTACCTGTTTCTACCAAAAAATACTCTTTTTCGTCGGTTGGCCGTTCGGCAATGCCTGCCTGGTCAGCATTCTCCTTTACCTCTGTCAGGTCCTTTATATCATTGATAATTTTTTCTTCAGTCACCGGAGCCGAAAACAGGGTTCCATCAATCTGGCGAATATCTTTAAGACGTTTTGCTGCATATTTAGTATCATTATCCCCGGCTTCTGATAGCGAATCGGCAAACCATCTAACTTCAACCAGCTTATTTTTTAATTTGGCCGGTATAGGGTCATTAACTACAAGTTGCACGGTGTCTTTACGGGCATCGAGAAATACGCCGTACCAAAAGTCAAAATTCCCTTCGAAATGGATGAACTGCAAGGTATCCGTATACAATCGAGGTGCATTTTTGGGGTCTTTTTTAACGGCAGTTGTATTGGTCGTGTCCTGATCAGCAGATTGTGATGTTTTTTTGTTATTACAAGCGGCAAACAAAAACACCAGGACAAGAGCGGCTAATAATTTCATAGGCAACAGGATGTGGTAATGAAAGTATAAGGATAAAAGGTTGCTGCAATAACGATTTAGATAGTTAAGTGTTTTAGGATAATTATCATCTTTCCGGCTACTACCGGGTTGAAGATGCCCAGACGACACTTCCGGATCTGGCCCTGGTCTGTATCTATCAACACTTTAAAACCAAAAAACGAATAACCAACTTTAAAAACGGCAAACATCTGTAGGATTAAAAAAGCCCTACTTATATGGTAATGCTTTTGCAATAACAGCTTTGGTTATTATTTTATGCAGACTATCTAAACTTATACTACCAAATGGGGTTTAGTGTATACTTACAATCTTATACTAAAAACATATGGCATCAGGTTTTTTTGCAGTTTTAGATGATATAGGCGCCCTGATGGATGATGTGGCGGTTGCAACTAAGGTGGCAACCAATAAAACTGCCGGCATACTGGGCGATGACCTGGCCGTAAACGCGGAGAAAGCGACCGGCTTTCTGGCGTCGAGGGAGTTGCCTGTGCTTTGGTCTATAACAAAGGGCTCTTTGCTCAATAAGCTCATTATTGTCCCCATTGCACTAATATTAAATGCGTTTTTCCCGGTGGCTATTACAGTTATTTTAATTGCCGGCGGGTTTTACCTGGCTTTTGAAGGCGTTGAAAAAATAATTGAATACATTTTTCACCGGCCGGAACCGGCGCAACAGGTAATAGCAGATAACAAACAGAATGATACGGATGCTGAGAACACCAAGATAAAATCGGCCATAGTAACTGATTTTATTCTTTCTATCGAGATAGTATTTATAGCGTTGGGCTCTGTAGCAGATAAAAGCCCGGCTGTGCAGGCTATCACAGTTTGTGCAGTGGCGGTTATAGCAACCATTGGCGTATATGGTATAGTTGCATTAATTGTGCGAATGGACGATACCGGTTATAAACTTATTAAAAGCGCTCCTGGTAAAAGTTTTCTTTCCGGCCTCGGCGCTTTGCTGGTTAAGTTGTTACCTATTGTAATTAAAGTATTAAGTGTTGTTGGCACAGTAGCGTTGATCCTGGTTTCCGGTGGAATCTTCACGCATAATATCCAATCGCTCCATCATCTGCTGCCAACGCTGCCATCTACACTCAAGGAATTTGGCATTGGCCTGATTGCAGGGTTAATAGCCGTTGCCGTTTTTGAAAGCGGTAAAAAGGTGGTTTTATTGCTTAAGAAATAAAATGGATGGCAATTTGTTATTGCCATCCATTAATACTTATTGTTCAGGAAATTCGATCATGAACTAATTTCTCTATAAGGGTTTCAGATGCCTGTTTAACTATTCTTTACTGGCAGTTCTTAGGATCTGTAGCTACGTAGTTTTTCAGCACCTGCATTTGCGGGCGTTCTACCCCGCGGATAGGTTGAACGGCTAATCTATCGCTGCCCCAGCGCGGCCCGGCAGACCAATACGTACCGTTTACACAGTTAGATTTTAAATAATTCAGCGCATTATCTAAGGTAACCAACCATCTTGGGTCGTCATCTGGGATGCCGTATTCGCCAACAAAGCCTTTTTTGTTATTAACTTTTAACCAATTAACAAATGGCGATAAACGCTCTACGCCAATAGTTGGGGTAGCTTTTTCAAGTTCATAACTCAGGGCGTATCTGCCGCTGGCATCTGCATCAAAATAGGTGTGCGCTTCAAATATCAGGTTTGATGATGGGTCGGTAATGGTTTTTAAGTTATCACTTACCGTATTCCATCTTGATGCAGAACTAAAGCTGTCGCCTGCAACTACAATAGTTGTTTTGGTATCAACGGTACGGATCTTATCAATAGTTTTTTGCGCAATAACCAGCCAGGGCACATCGGTAAGCATATCGTGCGGTTCGTTCATCATGCCATATCCCCATATATTGGTTTTTGATTTGAAAACACCGGCCAGCTTGCCCCAAAAATCAGCAAACGCATCTAAAGGAAGGGTTGGCGCGCCGATAATAACATCCTGCCCTCCTACTCTTCTGCGGCCAAAATTATGTACATCCAGCAAGATGCTGATGCCTTTATCGCTTGCGGCATCTACAAAATCAGTAAGTCTTTTTAGTTCTACCGGGTCAAGGTCGCCGTTTAAGGTTGGTTGTACCCTATCCCACAAGAATGGTAAGCGTACCAGCGTCCAGCCTTTGCTTTTCACATAATCCAGGTCGGTAAGCAGCGGGTAGCTGTAATCGTAGTCGTAAGTACCGGGCACATTACTCCCAAACTCGGCGCCTGATAGGTTAACGCCGAACGATTCTACCTTTTTAGCAATTGGCTCACTGGCTGCAACCGGGTTGGCTTTTAAATCAGCACCTACTTTTCTGCAGCATAAAGCGGTTGATATAAACAGTGCAGAAGCAGCTATAACAACAAATAAAGTATTTCTTTTCATCTTTAAATCTCTTTCTATGGTATACATTAGATTATTCTTTGATTAATATGATATTGTCGAAGTAAAAGGTTGGCGTTTCCGATCCGCTCAGGTATTGAAAAACAACGTGTTTCAACTCTGTTTCGCCAACGCTTTTCCATACAGACAGCGGCAGCGTAAATCGTGTCCAAACTTTTGGGGGTACGGTTATGGTTTGCGATTGTACCGAGTTTACGCTTACGTTAAAGCGTTTTTCGTTATCGCCTCCCCTGATCCAGAAGGCCAAAGTAGTGTAATTGGCCAGCGGCGTATTATGTTTGTTAACCGGTTTAAATGCGCCGTAACCACCGCTTACAGCCATTTTAACAGATTTTAAACCGCCTATTCTCTGTTCAGATGAAATGCTGTAGGTACCTTCCCATCCCTGGCCGTTAACATCGGCGTTGGTTTCATCTTCGGTAAACATCTTATAAGCCTGGTCCATGTTGATCATTTCAATCTCGGGGATCACTTTGCCGCTTACGTTGGATACCTGCAGCTTTACTTTAGTGGCAGTTGTAACCGGCATTTGAATTACCACCTCGTTGTTTGATTTTGAAACAATGGTAGCGTTTACACCCAAAGCAATACCTGCCGGGCTCAGCAGGGCAACTTCTGATGCCGACAGCAAATTATTTCCTTTAATGGAGATCCGATCGCCAGAGGAAAAATCGGTGGCTGATACCGAAGTAACCAACGGGAAAGCAACCACAACGGTGGAATATGAAAACTGTGCACCCTTGGCGTTAGTAAGGATAATTTTTGTTGGCCCTGCCCAGGCGGTATCCGGCACACGGAAAACAATTGCGCCCGAGTTATTAAAAACAGGATTAAAACCCGCAGGTACGTTCCCGTTCTCAAACAGGATGGTACTTACCTGCCCTAATCCCTTGCCCTCTAACATTACCACCGCTCCGGCTGTAACAGAATCAGGGCCTGATGTTATGGTTGGGTTATCGGCATTATTATTAGCGTTATCTTTTTTACAGGCGCTAAAGAAGCATATCATCATAAGGAAAGCCATGGCTATCCCAAATACATTTATCTTTTTCATGATCTTTTGAATTAGATGTTAATAATAAGCTACGGCTGGTTTTCCCAGTTCCGGGTTGGTGGTGATCTCGTTAGCCGGGATAGGCAGAAACAACTGCGATTCGCTGGATAGATTAGCGCTGATATGGTCTACCACGTGCACGCCAGAACCGCTGTATGGCCCTCGCTCCTGCGCAGATACCAGTATTTTAGCCAAACCAAACCCTTGTCTTTGGATATCAAACCAGTAATCGCCGCCTTCAAAGGCAAACTCTATGCGCCTTTCGTGCAAAATGGTGGTCATATCCAGCGAGGTTTTATCTGCCGATACCGGGAAACCTGCACGGTGGCGAACCATGTTAAATGCCTTAAGTGCTTCTGCATCAGACGTGCTCCCGCCGCCGCCTAATATGGCTTCCGCGTAGATCAGTAAAATATCGGCGTATCTTAATACATAGGTATTAATGCTGGAAAAACCGCTGTTTACCATCTCGGTAGCAGAACCCGGGCCAACAATATACTTTAATGAATGCGACCGGCTTGCCGTAGAGATTTGCGTTTCGGTATTGCGGCCGTTAGCTACGGTTTTAAGCGTATCATAAGTAAAACCGTTAGGGAAATTGCTGTTCACCCAGTCTGTGCGCTTAAAGCCCTGCTCCATAATAGAGCCTTTCCTTCTCAGGTCGCCGGGTTCATAAGCCCTTAGCAGATCTATAGATGGTACCACGGTAGAGAAACCACCACCTGCGGCTTTTAACAACGTTGCCGGGCCAATGTAAATTTGCATGGCATTACCAATGGAATAACCGCCGGCAGCCAGCCATTGCAGGGCAAATAATGTTTCCTGGTTGTTATTGGCAGACGAACTGGTGAACATCTTCTCATAATCGGGATACAGGCTGTACTTACCGGAGCTGATCACCTGCAGCGCTTTGGCTTTAGCATTGGTATAATCCTTCAGATACAGGTATACTTTTGCCATCATACCTGTGGCGGATAGACTGGTTACCCTGCCGGCATCGGCTGTTTGGCCAAGGTTTGCTTCGGCAAATTGCAGGTCTTCCAGCACAAAACGGAGCACATCGGCCTGTTTGTAGCGCGGAACGTTAAATTTACCCGATGATGCTATGCCCACAGGATCTGTAACGATGGGTACATCACCAAAAGAACGGGCCAGGTTAAAATAAGCATATGCCCTGATAAATCTTGATTCGGCAATACCACGTACCAGGTAAGCCTGATCGCTCACCAAAGCTTTCTTTTCTTCAAAAGTTTTAATAAGCACTGTTGCAGCACCCGCCACTTTATAAAAAGCACCCCATGAGTTGGCTACCTGCGCATCTGTAGATGATACGGTGAACAACTGGTACGGCGTGTAAATACTGGCGTTGGGGTACATATTACCCGCCCTAACTTCCATCGCATGGAAGGCTTTATCAATATAATCGTACCAAATGGTGTTGTATAGCAGGCCTGTTGCTGCATTAACCTCCGTGGCGTTGGAGTAGTAGGTTTCCAGCGTTGGGTTATTTTGAGATGGCCTGTCGAGAAAATCTTTTTTACATGCTGAAAATAGCACCAGCATGACCAATAATGAATATACTTTTATTTTCATAATATTTAAATTGGAGGTTAGAAGGTGGTATTAATTCCAATAGTAACCGACCGTGGGTTTGGATAGTTCCCCAAATCAACGTTCTGCATCAGTGCGTTGCTGTTGTAGGAGCCCAGCTCAGGGTCGTAACCGGTGTACTTTGTAAACGTGTACAGGTTTTGGCCCGTTACAAAGATCTTGGCGTTGGTCATTTTAACCTTTGCAGCCCAGCGTGCCGGCAGGTTGTAACCGATGCTAACATTTTGAATACGCAGGTATGATCCGTCTTCGATGAACCTGTCAGATATACGCAGGTTATTCTCGTGCCATTGGTTATACCTTGGCAGCGTACCACCCTGGTTATCTAAGGAAAACCTGTTGGTTACCGTTTTAAGCTGGTTAAAGTTGCTGTTTCTTAACCCTTCGGTAGTTTTGCGGGTATAGTTAAGAATATCGCCGCCGTAGCTGCCCTGCAGAAAAATAGAAACATCAAAATTCTTAAAGCTGAACGTATTGGTAATACCGTAGGTGAACTTAGGGTTGGGGTTACCAATAAAGGTCATATCATTGGCATCAATTTTACCATCACCGTTAAGGTCTTTATACTTAATGTCGCCTATCCAGGTACCGGTAGGGCTAACGGTAAGCCCCTGATCCGGGCTGTTGTTGATCTCGTTAACCGAGCCAAATAAACCATCCGTTACAAAACCATAAAACCTGCCTACAGGCCCACCCGGAACGGTGCGGGTTAACAGCACCGCGTTGTTATATTCGGTAAAGGTTTGCAGTGCGCTTTGCTCGCTGTTTAAGGCATTCAACACGTTTTTAAAGTGAGAGAATACTACGCTGGTATTCCACGTAAAACCATGGGCATTGATATTATGCGATGTTAAAGAAACATCAATACCCGTATTAGTCATACGCCCGGCGTTTACCCAGGGGGCTTTTATATCATTCCAGTTGGCGCCAATGCCCGTAAATATCGGCAAGTTGGCAAGCATCAGCATATCTGTGGTGATCTTTTTATACACGTCTACGCTAAACTCCAGCCTGTTGCCCAATAAGCCTGCGTCAATACCGGCATTAAAGGTTTTAACGGCTTCCCAGGCTAAGGCAGGGTTACCTACGTTATCGGGGATACCGCCTGCACCAAATGGCGCGGTTGAAAATAGCCTGATATTGGTACTGTAATTATTTGCGCCCGAGTTTTGGTTACCAACAGCACCGGCTCCAAATCTTAGCTTTAAATAGTCAAGATGTTTCCAGTTAGTGGCAAATTTCTCGTTGGTTACCGTCCACCCTACTGATGCAGCGGGGAAATAACCATAGCGCTTATTAGGCCCAAAGCTGGATGAACCATCCCTCCTCATGGATACGTTTAAGGAATACCGGTTATCAAAACTGTAACCCGCCCTGGCAAAATAAGATTCGATGGCCCATGTGTTTTTACCGCCGTCTATGGATTGCCCTTCGGCCGCACCTGCGCCAATAGACTCCAGGTTGAGCGTGAGGTTTTGCCTCCGTACAGAAAGGCTGCTTGAATTACCCTCCTGGCTCTCGTGGCCCAGCTGTGCGGTTATTAAATGCTTGCCAAACTGCCTGTTAAAGTTCACGTAGTTTTTTACCGCTACATATAAATTAGGGTTTTGCGATAACACCAGCTGGCTTGGCGAATAAATAATACGCCCATCTGCCGCGGCAACATAAGGTTGAAAAGCTTCCCCTTCAGAAAAATTATAGTTTACGTTCAACTCATTTTTTAAGGTGAGGTATTTGTTAAATAAGATCTCCGCGAAAGTATTAATAACCCCTTGCGTGCTTTGGTTGGTTATTTTACGCAATTCGGCAGTTGCTACCGGGTTGTTTGCATTACCAAAATTATAACCGCCTATGGTTACTGTGGCTGCGTAATCGCCGTTAGGGTTGGTTACCGGTGCGGCAGGGCTGTTTTGTACCGCAAGGTTAACTACGGCTTCGGAACCGTTGGTAAGCGTAATGCGTTGTTTATTACGGGTTGCGCTGCTGCTTAACCCAACTTTTAACCAGGGTTTAATTTCATGGTCGAGATTGAAACGCATGGCGTACCTTTTATAACCGGATGCAATGATGGTACCGGTTTGATCGAAGTAGTTTAAAGACAGGTAGTAGGTGGTTTTACCCTGCCCGCCCGAGAAACCCAACTGGTGGTTTTGAATAGTACCTTGCTGAAAAATAGCATCCTGCCAGCTTGTTCCCTTACCTAATATAGATGGCTTTGCAAATTCGCCAAGAGGCGTTACATTTACGCCAAGGGTTTGGCCAATTTCTTTATTAACAGCATTGTTATAAGCTGCAAACTCCGAAAGATCCATCAGCGGAAGATACTTTTGTACGTTTTGGCGGCCGTAGTAAGCATCATAAGTTATCTTACTTTCGTTCACCTTACCGCGTTTGGTGGTAATAATAACCACGCCGTTTGCCGCACGCGAACCATAAATAGCTTGGGCCGATGCATCCTTCAGTACATCAATACTCTGGATATCATTAGGATTGATGCCCGCTATGGCGCTTTGCCTGGTTTGGCCCGGCATACCGCCAAGCTTATCAAACGCTATGCTTGATGATGCAGCCTCTAAGATCACCCCATCAACCACGTATAAGGGTTCGTTACCGTTTATGGTAGTAATACCCCTCACAGTAACCGATACACCGCCGCCCGGCTGGCCGCCGTTATTAGAAACGGTTACCCCGGCCAGTTTGCCTTGCAGCATCTGATCGGCCCCTGCCTGTGGAATATCTTTAATATCCTTGGCAGATATAGAGGAAATGGACGAAGTGATTTCGGCCCGGCGCGCGGTACCGTAACCAATTACTACCACCTCGTTTAGGCCGGTATTCTTTTCTTTTAGCGTAATGCTGATCTCGGTGTTATTGCCTACCGGTACTTCCTGGGTAACATAGCCAATAAAACTATAAACCAGCACAGCGCTATTATCGGGTACGGTAATTTTATAGGAGCCGTCGATATTGCTCATAACAGCCAGTTGGGTATCCTTAATTTTAATGGTTACACCGGGCAGGGGCTGATTTTTCTCGTCCCTGATAATACCGGTTACCGTAACCGGGACCACCGAAGCAGCGGTTCTGCTGTTTTTAGAAATGATAATGTTATTATCAATAATATTATACGTAAGGCCCTGCTCCTTTAATATATTATCCATTGCTTCTTTAACAGAAGCATCTTTAATATTAACGGTAACGGGCCTGGCGCCGGCCAGCATTTCGGCATTGTATAATATGTTAAAGCCGCTTTGCTTTCTCACTGTTTTAAACGCCTTATCAAGGCTTACCTCTTTTAACGAGAGGCTTACCTTTTGGGCGAATGATGAGGCGCTTACCTGCATCAACGAGAAAAACAAAAGCACAAAGGTCAATTTCATCGCCAGTAATAGTTTATATGAGCCAAAGGGATTCCAGCCGCAAAATTTTGCAGTAAAAGTTTTGTACATTTGAAATGAAGTTTATAATTGGTTGTTGCTACAATAAATTATTTACCTGTTTAGCTCCAAGCTAAATCAGATCAGGGGTGCTCGAACATCCCTGATTTTTATAACCTTTTAAGTAAAATTTCAGGGCATAACTATAATCCTCCTTCCTTCTTTTTTGAAATGTATAACGCCTGTTAATTCTATGCTTTTTAATAAAGTTTCTACGTGCTCAAACCGGGCAATGGTACCGCCAAAGGTTTTGCCGGCCATGCTGCCCTGGTATTCAATATCCACATCATACCAGCGGCTGATGGTTTGCATCACCTCCTTAATATTTTGGTTATTGAACAGGAAGTAACCATTCTTCCAGGCGATGGCTTCTTCTGCATCAATATCCTGCACTCCTACATTAGTTTGAGCATAGCTTACTACGGCTTCCTGGTCGGGTTTAATGATGGCCGAACCGCCGTTCCTTTTAGATATTTTTACCGAACCGTTCAGCAGTGTAGTGGTCATTTTTTCATCTGGGTAGGCTTTTACGTTAAAGTGGGTACCTAAAACGGTTACATTAGCCAGCGCATTGTTTACAATAAAGGGCTTGGCGCTATTGTGTACCACTTCAAAATAAGCTTCGCCGGTAAGGGTAACTTCCCTGCTTTTACCGTTAAAGGCAACAGGATAGGTTAAAGATGAATTTGTATTGAGCCAAACTTTAGTACCATCGCTTAAAATAAGCTGATAGTTTGATCCCCTTGGGATAGTAACGGTATTAAAAGCATCAACAGGGCTGGCATTATCAGCTGCGTTGTTATATTTTAATAATCCTTTCTGCCTATCTACACTGTAATTGCCCTCATCAGTTACAATCCCCGATTTTGATTTGCCCAGCGCTATCTGCTTGCCGTTAGCAAGGGTTAAAACTGCCATCTGGTTGCCCATATCAATTTTCTCTTTCGCGAAAGTTTTGGCAGTAATCTCAGCAGGCTTGGTGGCTGGCGTATTGAGCAGTTTATAACCGATGCCAATGCCCAATATTAAAATAGCTGCGGCGGCTCCGCGCCAGAATATACGCAGCCCGGCATTTTTAGCAGGTTTGGCGGTAACAAAATCGGGGTGGTTTTTTATTTGCAGGTAAACGCGGTCCTTATCTTCGGCGATGATCGGTTTTAAGGCCAGGTCTTTGCTAACCTCGGCCAGCGCCTGTAATAAAACAGGGTCGGCATCGGGCTGGTTCATATACGCGCACAGTTCCTCAAAATCCTGGGGACTGATGTTATTTTCTGCATATTGGGCCAGCAAGCCTAATAGTCTTTGACGATCTGCAATCATAATAAATTTAAAAAAGGTGGTTTATAATCTGTTTGAGGGAAGATTATAATTGGCTTATATAAGGAATACGCACGCCGCAGACTTTAGGACCAGTTGGACCACAAGTTTTTTTAATTTTTTTTCGGGAAGTAAATTGAATAGAAAAACCGGCGATCAGTTTTTGAAAAGAAGCAGGAACAGGTAGATAACACCATGCTCTTCAAAATGCAATCTCAGGGTTTTAAGGGCGGCTACCAGATGGTTCCTTACCGTGTTTTTAGAGAGGTGCGTGCGCTCGGCAATTTCATCGTAAGAGAGGCCTTCTAAACGGCTCAGTTTAAACACCACCTGCTGCTGCCTGGGCAGGCGCTCCAGTGCGTTGTTGGTAAAAGCAATGGTATCGTTATAAAATATGGCTTCTTCGGTATCGTTTGCCATGCCCTGCATGGTAAGCAGCAACTGCTGTTTCAAGGCTTCGGTACTGGTTATCCTGCGGAAGTTATCCAGCACCTTTCGGCGGCAAATTGTAAAAAGTAAGGGTTCAAGCGGCTGTAAAGGGTCTATCCGTTCGCGCTGGATCCAAATCGTTAAGAATGTTTCCTGCAGCAGTTCTTCGGCAAGTTGTTTCTGCTTTAAAAAGGTAAAAATAAAGTTATAGATCTCGCGGTAATGCCTGTCGTAAATAGCACTAAAAGCGGCTTCATCGCCGTTTTTCAAACGCGTTAGCACGTCTGTGTTCAAACTAAATACTTTTAGGGCCATTAATTTATAATTGGTTGATACGCTAAGGACTGGCGTTATCGTAAATCAAATCTATAGAATACGTTAGTAATAATCAAACTTATGTTGCGCTATCCGTATTTATTCCAGTTTGTAATTCTTAGCGGCATCATCAACAACCAAAACCCAATCGTTACCATACCCTGCAGAGGGCGGGGTAAATTTATTTTCTTTTGAATTATCAACCGTTCCTGCCGGGGTTACCTTCCCGCTGCGCGGATCAAACCATTGGGCCTTAAGCTGCTTACCCGATATTTTACCGGGTAACAAAGTGAACGGCTTCCCGGCAACCGTGTAAACAAAAGCGTAATCATCGCCGCGGGTTGCCTGGATACGCTCAAAAGGCGCCAGGTTATTTTCTTTGATGATAGATTGATCGGGCACCCTGCTCAGCTGCGGGTGCGATTCCATTAGCTTGCGTACAAAACGCATTTGCAAAGCCCCGGGCAGGTCGAGAGCATCGTACCAGTAGAAATGCCCCCCTACCAAAGCCTCATGTTTGGGCGAATACATCTGCCAGATATCATTACAGCCGTACGTATGGCCAAATGCCCCGGCAAACAGATCGAGGTAAGCATAGATCCTTACATCGTAAGGGCTTGATGTACCCAGTTCCTTTGCGTTAAAACAAACGGCAATGTCCTCGTAAATAGGCTCGCCATCGATAACCGGTTTTGCGGGTGTAGTACTGTACGATTTAAAGATCTTATCATATACCGCCTCGTTACGGCAATGCCCGTTCTGGAACATATTAAAGGCAAACCAGCTCTCCTGCCCAAACCACTGTGCCGAACCCAGCTGATTGGGCTGGCAGTGGTACGTAATAAACGCTTTGTTGTTGGTTGCCGTCATAATGGCTTTGCCCATCGCGTTCCAAACCGCAATATCGGCAGCGCCGCGTGGCTGCCTGTCGCCGCCGAGGATCCAGATGATGTTCTTTTTGTTTTTATACCTGGCGGCCAGCCATGAGGCATAAACGCCGGCATTTTTTTCGTTAAAGATCTCCGGCCCGGTGCCCCAACTATTTTTAAACAGCTTATCGCCCCAGGTTGGTAATAAGGCAATATTTAAACCATACGCGGCGGCTTTATCAACAATATCATCAACATGCTTAAAATACTTTTCGTTGGGCCGGGTTGGGTCGTCATTGATCAGGGGCAGGTCGCCGTTGGCATTGGGTGTGTGCAGGCCATCTAATTCGGCCAGTGCCACAGCCTGTATTACGGTAAAGCCCTGTTCGCTGCGGCGTTTTAAATATTTATCAGCATCCTGAAGGTTGAGGCGATGAAACAACTCCCATGCGGTATCTCCCATCCAAAAGAACGGCTTGCCATCTTTCAGCACAAAATGCTTGTTGGCACTCACCGTAAATTGCGCAAAAGCCGGAGAGCCGATGCTTAGCAACAGGATCAAATAAATGGTTCGTTTCATCGCTATCATTACCTTATTTATTTTAATATCAACTCAATTACAGGAACAGTGTAAGGTGGTTTATCTGCCGGCAGGTTTATCACCAGGTCATCCCCCTCGTTATCCCATTTTATTTTCAGTTCAGAATTATCATGCAGAAACTGAGCATACTTAACCTTGTTTTTAGCATCTGCCAGTTTAATGGTTTTTGATGGATAATCCATCAGGTGGATATACAAGCGGTTGGTGCTTTTATTGTACGTTAAGCGGGTATTGTTGGGCGCTGTAAATTCCTTTGGCGCGTAGGTACAGGAGTAGATAGACTTTTTGTTTGCATGCATCCAATGGGCAATGCTATCCAGCGCATTATCGGCGCGGTAGTCAAACTCACCACGGGCGGTTGGGCCAACATTAAGGATCAGGTTACCACCGTTTGCTACAGACGTAATTAAAAGATCGAGCAATTGCTTAGGGGTTTTCCAGGTTTTTTCGTCGCGGTAATAACCCCAAGATCCTGAGAACGTTTGGCAGGTTTCCCAGGTTTTGCCGCGGTATTTCATCAGCTCTTCCGGGCCTACCTGCTCGGGCGTTTCAAAATCTTCGGCATCTTTGTAACCTTCCAGGTCTGTACGGTTATCTACAATAATACCCGGCTGCAAACGCCTAACCTGCTTTAAAAGTTCAACCGAGCCCCAGTCATCCCTGCCCTTGCCATGTTTGCCGGGGTAAGAAAAATCCAGCCATAACACATCTATTTTGCCATAATTGGTTAATAGCTCCGTTACCTGGTTCAGCAAATATTTACGGTAACGGGCCATGTTTCTATTCTTATTCAGGTTATCCCAAACAGCATCGGGCTGTTTTTCATCAGGCCTTAGCGGATGGTATTTATCAATGGTAAAATCCGGGTGATGCCAGTCTATCAACGAATAATAAAAACCTATCCTGATCCCCTGCGCGCGGAAAGCAGTTACAAACTCTTTAACCAGGTCCCTTTTGGCTTTGGTGTTAGTAGCTTTAAAATCGGTGTATTTGCTATCAAACAATGTAAAACCTTCATGGTGCTTGGTGGTTAAAACAGCGTATTTCATCCCTGCTGCCTTTGCCTCCTTAGCCCATTGTACCGGGTTAAAATCTACCGGATCGAAAGTATCAAAGTAAACCTGGTAATCTTTATCGGAGATCTTCTCGTGGCTGCGAATCCATTCGTGCCGTGCGGGTAAAGAGTATAGGCCCCAATGGATAAACATGCCAAAGCGGGCATCTTTCCACCAGGCCATTCTGTTTTCTTTTTGGGCCGGAGTTTCTGATCCCAGCTTTTGCGCAAATGTAGAAAGCGACAAAAACAATAGCAGTAAAGTCAGTTTAGTTTTGGTAATCATATGGTTTATTGTTTTGGTTATGGCGAAAATAGACGGACGGAAATAAACAGAGAATGGACTTTACAGTATTTTTAATAGATAATTCGCCACTATGGCTTTACTACCCAATTCATTAACAGCAGCTTGCCTTTTGCACCTGCCGTTTCTACGTTTATTTTTCACTTTTCTATTTAGGGCCGTTATCAAAACAGCTATTTTTTTGCCAGTTGCCGGTATTGTTCCGGTGAAGTACCCATATAACGCTTAAATAACCGGGAGAAATAAAAGGGGTCATCATAGCCCAGTTCAGCGGCTACATCTTTTATTTTTACGTTCCCCGAGTATAAGAGCTGGCAGGCTTTCTGCATTTTTAGATGGATAAAATAATCCATCGGCGCCATGCCTGTAGATCTCCTGAAAAGTTTAGTTAGATAGCTGTTAGAAATGTTCCTCTCCTCAGACATTTCGCTAACGGATAAGCGCATACCAATATGCGTGCGCATAAAATCAACCGTTTGATCGATGATATCGGTATTGTCTTTTTTTGCTGATTCATCTGCCGGTTTCGGGAATAAAAAGGTAGCCACAAAGCTGTACAGGAAGAAATTTGCATTCAGCAGATTCTCCCTGGTATAACCCATTTCCAGTGAGGAATAAACATTGCTCCAAAGATCTATCCCCGGTTGGTTGAACGGGATATTAACGGGAACCGGATCCGGATCAACAGCAAGGCTGTTATTAAACTCCTTGATTTTGTTTCCTGTAAAATGCACCCAATAGATGGTCCATGGGTCCTGGATATCGGCCCAGTAACGCATGTACTTATCAGTTGCCGGCAGTAAAATATACTGGTTGGCGGTTACCACATACCTTTTATTGCCAAATATGTAATGGCCCTTCCCCTGGAGGCAATAGATGAGGATGTTATCCTCGCAGCCCTTCCTCCGTTCGCGGTAGTGAAACGATGCTTTGGGGAAATAACCAATTTGGGTAGCAAAGATCTGCAGAATGGCATAGCTTGGCCCGCTTAAATTTTTGCACACCTTAGGGGGCAGGGTGAGTGATCGCTCCCCTTCAAAACCATTCCTCCGTTTTAATACTGTGTTGCTCATTTAAGCCGAAACCCTTTATTTAATCCCGGTAGGTAAAATACTTACAGAGGTCCACCCGCCATCAACTATAAGGCTTTGGCCAGTGATATGCCTTGCTTCATCAGACACCAGGAACAGCGCCGTGTTGGCAATATCCGAAACGTAGGCGGGCCTGCCCATCGGCGTAATATCCGACCATACCTTTTCGTAATCGGCCTCCTCGGTGGTGCGCTCGGTTAATGTAGCACCCGGCGCTACCGTGTTTACGGTGATCTTATATTGCGATAGCTCTATCACCAGGTTTTTAGCCAGCATTTCTAATGCGGCCTTGGTCATGGCGTAGGCGGCCAAACTTTTTAGCGCCTGGTGGCCCACTACCGATGAGGTGAACAGGATTGATCCCCCATTTGCTTGTTCCTTCATTTTTTGGGCAGCCGCCTGTGCTAAAAAGAACGAGCCGCCAAGGTTAACGTTCATTACCTTAGCAAATGATTCCTGGCTGTAGGTAAGAAAATCGCCAAACAGCGTAATGCCAGCGTTGGCAATTACAATATCTAAACGGCCGTGCAGTTCTACAGCTGTATTAACCATTTGGTTGATAAACGCTACATCGCTCGAATCCCCTGTCAGCGCCAAGCAATTACCGCTGTATTCCTGGTTGATAATGGCTTCTGCTTTTTTAGCTAAGCCGGCATCTATATCGTTTAATATTACAATTGCGCCTTTTTCGGCAAGCATCCGGCAGATCTCGAAGCCTATACCCTGCCCTGCCCCTGTTACAATCGCTACTTTATTTTTAAAACTCATCTTCTACTAATTAGTGAGAATCTCTTAAAACATCACTCCCCGAACCGCCAACCAAAAAATCCATATCAGCACCCAGGTGGGCCTGCTGCACATGATCTGTATATAGTTTTACATACCCCCGGTTGGTAATAGCAGCGGGCGGTACATACTGCCGTTTTCTTTCGGCAAATTCCTCCGGACTAATGGCTACATTAACAGAGCGGTTAGGCACATCCAAAGTGATCACATCACCGCTCCTGATCATGGCGAAATTGCCTCCGGCAGCTGCCTCCGGCGATACGTGCAATATAACCGTTCCGAAACCGGTACCGCTCATCCTGCCATCGGAGATACGCACCATATCTGTTACGCCTTTTTCCAGCAGCTTTTTGGGGATGCCCATATTCCCAACTTCGGGCATGCCGGGGTAACCTTTGGGGCCAACATTCTTCAGCACCAATATACTGTTTTCATCAACCTCCAGTTCATCGGTATCAATCCGGGCTTTAAAATCTTCTATATTTTCAAACACCACAGCTTTACCTGTATGCTGCATTAAATGGGCACTTGCCGCCGAAGGCTTGATCACGGCACCATTCTCGCATAAGTTACCTGTTAAAACAGCTAACCCCGTGGCACTGTTAAAAGGCGCATCCATAGTGCTTATAACCTCTGTATTATAACAGGTTGCTTTGCTGTAATTTTCGGCAATGGTTTTGCCGTTAGCGGTAATACAATCGCGGAGAAGAATGCTGTCCAGGGCGTTCATTACAACGGGCAGCCCGCCGGCGTAAAACAGATCTTCCATAAAATATTTACCCGATGGCTGCAGGTTGGCAATTAAAGGGATATTTTTAGAGAGAGGGTCGAAATCCTTCAGTTCCAGCGGTACGCCTATCCTGCCGGCAATGGCCAGTAAGTGGATCACAAAGTTTGTTGAACCGCCAATAGCGGCGTTAACTTTAATGGCGTTTTCAAAGGCTTCGCGTTTAAGTATATCAGAGAGTTTAAGATCTTCTTTAACCATCTGTACAATGCGCAAACCCGATAACTGCGCCAGCACTTTACGCCTTGAATCGGCAGCGGGAATAGCCGCATTACCCGGCAGCGAAAGCCCCAGCGACTCTACCATACATGCCATAGATGAGGCCGTACCCATAACCGCGCAATGCCCCTGGCTGCGGCACATGGCTCCTTCAATGGTGAGCAATTCTTCTTCCAGGATCTTGCCCGCTCGTACATCGTCGTGGTATCGCCAAACATCACTGGTGCCTATTTGGGCACCGCGGTGGTTGCCGGTAAGCATCGGTCCGCCGGATACCACAATGGTGGGCAGGTTAACACTGCAGGCCCCCATTACTAATGATGGCGTGGTTTTATCACAGCCACACAGCAGCACCACGCCATCCAAAGGGTTAGCGCGGATAGATTCTTCCACATCCATACTGGCCAGGTTGCGGTAAAGCATGGCAGTGGGCTTCATCAGCGTTTCGCCTAAAGACATTACCGGGAACTCCACCGGGAAACCGCCGGCCTCCAAAATGCCGCGTTTAATAGATTCCGCCAGTTCACGAAAATGTGCATTGCAGGGGGTCAGCTCGCTCCAGGTGTTGCAAATGCCAATAATCGGCTTACCCTGAAACTCATAATCGGGGATGCCCTGGTTTTTCATCCAGGCACGATAGATAAACCCATCTTTGCCCGTACGGCCAAACCAGGCCCTGCTTCTTAATTCCTTCTGCGGCATTTTAATTTTGTTAAATAGATTCTTACAATATCAGGAAAAGCGGCAACTGCTGTAAAAGCATGGTTTCCCTGGTAAGTATAATTGGTGTACCAAACATCGCTTTACCAAACAAGTATAACTACTACTCAATTTGCTTTTTTTGATACTATATTTACATTTGATACATCCGAATTGCTTTAAACCTCAAACTAATTGAAAAAAATATTCAGGGAGCTGCCTGTTTCTGCCGGTGCAAGTTTTATTGTTAAAGAAGAAATTGCGCCGGTTTTTGCTGCGCCCTTTCATTTTCACCATGGATATGAATTTACCTGCATTGTAAAAGGACACGGTAAATTTTACGGCGGCGACAGGCTGTTTAACTTTGCCGAGGGCGATGTGTATCTCTTCGGCATAGGGTTTCCTCATTATTTTGTTAATGAAAGATCAATTACCGAAACAGATGAAAAGGCCCATTCCATTGTGATACAATTTAAAGAAGATTTTTTAGGGCACGATTTTTACCTGAAACCCGAATTTATGCAGGTAAAAGAATTGCTGAAAACCGCCGACAGGGGCATTAAATTAACTCAGCCACCAGCACATATAAAAGGGTTGCTGTATGATATCACCATGCTCTCCGGCTTAAAAGCGCTGATTTGTTTACTGCAACTATTGGAAGGTGTATCATCATTGTCCGGCGACCAGATCAGCCTGATAAGTTCTGATCTTTATAAAGTCCCTTTAAAAAACAATTCAAATGAAGACCGGCTGGAGGCTGTATACAAATACGTGCTAGAGAACTTTAAATATGAGGTAAGTACCAAACACGCGGCCTCACTGGCATTTATGAACGAGGCTGCATTTTGCCGGTATTTTAAACGCCGCACCAATAAAACACTCTCGCAGTTTGTAAACAATGTACGTATCACCCATGCTACCCTGTTACTGGCCGAAAAAGGACTGAGTATCTCCAATATTTGCTTTGAATGCGGTTTTGACAACCTCTCTTATTTCAACAGGCAGTTTAAAAACATTACTGGCAAAACTCCACTGGCCTATCGCAAAGAGTTTTTATAAAATTAAAAAAGCTTTTGCAGCAAGGCTTCTTTCCGCTGGGCCGATACTTCTATTTCCTTGCCATCGGCCAGCTCCAAAGTGCCGCCATCCCCTTTTCTGTATTTTAACACGTAGTCTAAATTTACGATGCATGAACGGTTCACCCGCAGAAAGAATGGGTCGGTAAGGGTTTGCTCAAACTCTTTGAGCGTTTTAGAGATCACAATCTTTTTATTCTCGGCAAGGTAAAAGGTGCTGTAGTTATTCATGGCCTCTACCCTGATGATGTTGGTTTTCTTAACCAGGTAAACCCCCTCGCCGGTTGCCAAAGCTATGCGGCCGTTGGTGGCCCTGGCATCCGAAACCTGCGGTGTATTGATCACAAGCTTTTGTGCCAGACGTTTTTGAAGCCGGGTTACGGCTGCTTTTAGTTCCTGCTCGTCAACCGGTTTCAGCAGGTAATCGAGCGCGCTCACCCGCAGGGCATTCAACGTATAAGCATCGTAAGCTGTTACAAAGATCACCTCGAACTCAAAAGTGGAGAGCTTTTCTAAAAACTCAAACCCGTTTAGTCCCGGCATCTCCACATCTAAAAACAGCACATCGGGCTGCAGCGCATTGATCTCGGCCAGCGCTTTATAAACATCATTAAATGCGCCCGTAACCTGCAATACCGTTTCAAAGGTTTCCAGCTTGGTTTGCAAAAGTTTGCTGCCCCTTATTTCATCATCAAGTATAACTGCCTTTATCATACTGCTTAAATATGCTCAATAATGTTTGTATTAGCAATTATTTGGATACCACAATATCCGATTCGGTAAGATCGGCATAGATCACCTTTAACCCATACTTGCCCGCGGCGGTCGACGAGCCCGGTTCGCTGAACACAGATTCGGTTGCGGGGATGGATTTATACATGGCCAGGCCACGCCCCTGGTCTTTATACAACACGTAAAATTTAACCTGCTGCTGTGGCTTGCGCCAGTTAAAGTTCAGCATTTTTTTCGCGCTGTCGTAATTGCCTGTAAAGGCAAGGTTGAGCCCCTCATGGCTGGCTGCCGTTTTAATATGCAGCGGAAACGAGTATGCCGAACGCAGGTTAGCCGAATCTACCGCACTAACGGCGTACTCGTAAGCATTACCTTTTACAATAGCGCTGTCGGTATAGGCTGTCAACTTTGTTTTATTGATATTTTGCCAAAGCGTGTCGCCTGCAATACGGCGATACACTAAATAGTGCGAGAAATCCTCCCCCCGTTCCTGCGACCATTTGATACTTATCCTCCTAACATCATTGGTGTAACCCAGCAACACCGGCCTCGGCGGCGGAATGGTATCCGGCCGGGTAATGCGAAATACTTTACTCAGTTTACTGTGGTTAAAGTTTGCATCAACGGCAGCAACTTTTACATACAGGTATTTAGACAGGGTTTTTAGCGTGGTGCCGAATGTATAAGTGGTATCGGGCACAATGTTAGATGTTGCCGTAAAATCATGGTCGGCCTGGTTGGCAATAAAAACTTTGTACCCGCGCAGCGCATCTTCGGTTTTATCCATGTTCCATTTTACGGTAACGTTTCCTTTCAGATCGATGCTGCCCATGAGCCCCACTGGCGGTGCCGGCGGAATGCTATCCGGGTTGAAGATATACACCGGGTTGCTGAAACTTACATTGCCGGATGTATCTGCCAGCAGCAAACGATAATAAGCCGACTGGAATTTTGCCGGGAGCTTTAACTGGTACTGCGTAGCCGATACGGCCAGCATTTGCTTATTGGCAATGGTATCGCTGGCGGTAAGGCCCCTACCCTGCAGCAGGAAATAGCCTTTCAGGTCTTTATCGGTGTTTGCGGTCCAGCTAAAAGTGATATCATCTTTTACCCGTTTAAACTTCAGCAATGGCGACCGTGGCGCGGTAAGGTCAACACCCATGCCTATGGCTACGTCCTTAAACATTTTGTATTCGCCAAAAGCGTTTACACCAATTAGGCGGTAATAGTATTTTTTGTAATTACCCACACTGTCCGAATAGGTATAGTTTACATTGCCAGCCGTGGTATCCGCCTGCGGCAGAAAAACACTTTTATTAAGGCGCTTGTAATGCACCTTATCTTCAGACCGTTCTATAAAATAACCGCTGAAGGGGCTGCGCTCCTTGTTCCATTTCAGTAAAACATAGCCCTCGTTACCTTCGGTTTTTAAGCCCTCGTAGGTTTCTTTGGCTAACAGATCGTGCCCGGCTACAAAAACAAAACCGGTATCAATAGTACCTATGCCCGGTAAAAACTTTGCGGGATAGATGCGGTACACATACTTTTTTGCTGTATCGGGCACTATCTTATCATCAAATGCCAGGCCTGCCGATGCCGCGGCGTTAGCGCTTAAAGCACTGTAAAGCGACACAATGAGGTGGCGATTCTGGCGATACTGATCCTGTACTTTTATCTGATCGTACAGGCTGATATCCTTAGGATACTTAGGTTTGCCGTATAAGGTTTGCGCAATGATCATTTTAGGTGTATCCGTTTTCAAATCGGGTGTGTTGAATGCCTGCATAGGTAAGGCCCTGATGGTATCTTTGGTGATCCGTTTCCAGCCGCCGGGCTCTGCTTTATTGTCTTTATCGATAATGAGCCTGTCTATCAGCACCCCACCTTCGTAAAGGTTGCTGAACAACCGGTAGGTGTCCACATTCCAGCGGAGGGAGATCTTATCGGCAAAGGGCTTTCCCTTACCCACTATTTTTGCCCTGACGCCCCGCGGCACAACCTTTTTGCTTTGTGCAACGGCTGTGCCTGCAAAGGCTATCAGAAACATAACTACTACTAACACAATTTTCCTTTTTAGCATGATGATATTTTTCATTGCAAAATTTTTATCTGGTAAACCCTATTCTGATCTATCGCATCCCCGCTTTGTTAACAGCGCCCTTAATAGCCCCGGCCATCTGTGTTTGATTTAAGCCGCCGCCAGAAAAGCCCGATGCCGCCGCTCCAACGCTTTCCCACACGGCTACGTTACTCATTCCGTTGCTCACGCTCATATTATCGCCGGGGTTTACAGCCCAGGTGGTTAACTTATTAATGGCCTTTTGGATAGGATCGGTAACGGCTATTTGCCCGCGGGTGCCAATGCTGAGGATAGTAGCGCCGAATGCATTGGTAATTACCGATTTGTCAAAGGCCGGAAGCAACACCATGATCATCCTGTTTGAGGAGGTTGTTTGCTGCCCGTTATCAACCTGCGGCAGATCTGCCGGAACTTTACTGCCAATGCCCGATACGTTACCGGTAAACGATACATCGTCCCCGCCAATAACCTGCGCATAAGCAAAGCCATGATCATACGCCTGGCCGGATGACATGTAGGTAACCGCCAGCTGGTTCAGCGGAATCCTGGTAAGATCGGCAATAAAGGTTTTAAGCTTGGAATAACCCGTGCCCAGCTCCGCTTTTGCGCCGCCTTTGTAGCGCTGCGGTATCACAATATTCCGCCTGATACCGCTGCCGTTGGCGTCGTTATACTCCGGCTGGAAGATCTCATCAGACGAGGTGTTGTATATATCGGCCTTGCTGAACATCTCGCCGGAGAGTGTAGCCGTAACCGGGAAATTGAACACCTTAAAATCGCCCAGGCTGATGGTGTACTTACCATCTTTCCACGGTATCCAGTTCATAAAAATATTATGGTTAGCCGATATGCCTCTTGATGCATTCATCACCGAGCCTTTTTGCATGTGCTGCAGGGCGGTGATCTTCTGCTCGTTAAACTTCTCCTGGTAGGTAGCATATTTACTGGTGTGGAAGCTGAAACCGCCCACAATATTTTCACCTGCAGAAAGCGCGTTCACCCTGTTAGATAATGTTTTCATGGTTGCATTGATGGTTACCCCGCTCACCAGCCGGCCGGCTACCATACCGCCATCGTAAGTGGTTTTATTAATTACCTGCCCGGTGTTGCCGCCGCCGCCACCTGTCGGCGGAATTTTGGCAATAACAAGCACTGTATAATCCGAGTTTTTCTGCAGCTCGGGGCCGGTAAAGCTCCACCGGGTATGCGCATCTGCATCGGGGATGGTAACACCCTTTTGCACATAGCTTAGTTTGGTACCATCATCTAAATGGGTATCCAGGCGTTCCATATTTACAGGTATATCTGCACCTTGCTTCATGCCATCTCTAAAAATGCGGGCCTTATAAGTGGTTCCCGGGGGATATTTAAAAAATCCCTCGGCCACTATAACCTTTTTGGTTTCGATAAACATCTGGTTGCCATTTGTACCATATTCGCCCACCGGTACGGCTTTCAGGCTGTGTAAAGGGGCCGTCATGGCGTACTCTGAGGATGGTAACATTGTAAAACCGTCATCGGTTGTAAACACCGTTTGCATCTCCTGGGTAGCATCATGGCCCTTATCCTGTATAAAGCCCCCGAACACTGGCATTGCAGGCTTATTGGTTGCAGCAGCGTTAACCGCATCCATAGCACTTATGTAGCCTTCGTACATTCTTGCTGTAACTTTAAAAGTATACTGAGTATTTTTTGCCAGGTAGCTTGTGTTAAGATAACCTAAAGCATAATCGCTGTCGTCAATCCGGATCAGGCTGTTGCTTACATCAGTTCCGTTCAGGGTGGTGGTAATGCACGATTTATCGAACAGGAAGTAACGTTTCTTAGGGATGCCATTCTCTGATACCTGTTCGTAATCATCAATTTCAAAGTAGCCGTTCCTGGTGGTGGAGCCCGCAAACTGCCCGCCTACCTTAAGGTTAAAAATAGCGCCCGGCATGGTACTCAATGGCATTTTTTCGGTTGAGCCATCCATCGGGCTCACCTGCGAGATCAACTGCAGGCCTGCAAAGGCAGATGCTTTAGCGTTTACGCACTTATCATCACCTATACTGAACCTGAAATTAAAGTCGCCGCCTATGGCACCATCCATAACCGAGAAGTGCCCGCCCAATGCACCTTCGGCCCAAAGTGGTTTAGGCAAGCCGGCCCGCACTTCGGCTGCTGCGCCTGCTTCAAAAATGGTGAACTTGCCTTTGATAAAGAACAGATCTACCGATATCCCCAGCTTAGCCTGTGCACCCAGATAAGCCTGCCCCTGCGCATACCAGCCCCCCGGTCCGCCAGCGCCGGGCAGGTTATCACAGGTGATGCCTTGCGTTACAGAAAAATCAAAACCCATCCTCGCCTCAAACGAGCCAAAGAACATCAAGAACTGGTACTCTTTGTTCCTGTCGCCAATTTGTGTGGCGGCGCCCAAAATCAAACCACTGTTATTATTATTGCCTGGCGAGTAAGTACGCGGCGCTTCGGGCGTTTTCTTCAGTTTATTCTGCTGATCGTTTTTGCCATAGCCAACCAGATCGCGTATGATCCCCGGCACCTGCGGCATCGGGTCAACTATCGATCCTACCTCGAAGTATGATGTTCCTTTTAAGAAGTTTAGTAACGTAACCTCGTTTGGCCCCCTGCCAATACCTTCCGGCTGGCCAACTTTTAAATACCAGCCCTTGGGACCGGAATAAAACTCGGCCCCGCCCGTAGCACGTAAAAGTTCGCTGTGGCCAACGTTAGGTACCCCCAGCACTGTTTCTACCGATGCTGTAAAGGTTTTATTAGGCACATCATACATAATTTCGAGCGTGCCTTTACCGGTTGAAATATCGCCGCGTTCTCTCAGTGGTTTACTTACATCTGTCAGCAAACGCGCGTTGCCGTTTATCTTTACAAATTGCAACCCGCCGCCTTCATAAAAACCCATAGAGAAGGTTGCATCGGCATCTAAGGTGTTGCGGCTGGTTAAACCAAACAAAATAGTTGCCTGTACACCGAATGCTCCCCGTTGCGGTGTTAACTCTAAGCCGGCCGGGTTAAAGTTGAGCAAGTCCATAGCGCCTGCTGCCGGGTCGGGGTCTTTTTCGCCCGATGCCTTGTCCGGTACCGTTGGTGTATCGCCTGTTTTTTGTTTTACAGGAACCGCAGCTGCATCGGGCACGGAAGATTCCTTAATGTTCATGTTGTAATAAACCCCGCCGCCAAAGCCATAGATGGCCAGCGGCACGGGCGGCGCAAAGGTGATGCCCGCCTGCCCAAAATCGGCCAAAGCACTAAAATCGAAGTAGTTAAATTCGCCCTGCGCATCTGCCTTTTTACCGAACCGGGCGCGCATGTTTACGGTTAAAAAACCTGCTATGTTGGTTTCCAATGCACCCACAAAACCTTCATCGGCATTGGCTACATCGTTGTAGTATTTTATAGCGCCCTTCAGTTTAAGCGCCCCCAGATCTGCCCCGGCAGCCAGGCTGATATCAGTTACCCTGCCCGAGAGGCCTGCCCAAACTACCCGCCCGTTTACCTTTTCGATACCCGACGAAAGCACAAACGCGGCATTTGCCTCGCAGCCAATAGCATCACCGGCCAGCCTAATACTGCCAGAGATACCCAGATCAACCAACACCTTACTTGGCGACAACGTATTCAGCGAAACCTCGGGCTTGTTGGCGGTAAAACTAAACCCTGCAAGGCTCTTTTGCGGCGATGCCAGCTTAATTACCATCGCATCCTTATTGATGTAAGGATAGTACGACATGAAATTTAGGTTGTTAAACTCCACATGCGGCAGCCTTAAATTGCCCATGCCCGGTATTTTTATTTTCGAAAGCGGATCGTTGGAGATGCTGAGGAAGCCGTACAATTTGGCATCGGCCTTCAGCGGATCGGTGCTGTTGCCTTTTATAATGATCTGGCTGCGGTCGTCCAGATCTACCGACATAAACAGGGCATCAAAACCAATCCCGGTTTTGGTAGTGAGGTTAAAAGAATAGGCTACCCCGTTACCGTTTTGGGGCGTGGTGAGGATGGCTTCATAATCCAGCTGATTTTCGGCAGAGGTATGGTTGGTACTGGCAGGCAGCACCATTTTACCCACCATGCTGCTTTGTTTAAAGCCCGATTTAAAAAACTCCAGGTTAACATTATCTATGGAAGCATACCAGCCATCCATCGAACCCTTGCCTATCTCCAACACCTTACCTGCATTTTTAATAACGCCCGAAAAACCGTTAGCATCAATAATGAGTTTAGAGCCCATGATGGTAAGGCCATTATTGCTATCGGTATTTTTGATGATCTCCGGCAGCATTACCTGGATCTCGGGAATATAAAAACCCTTCCAGGTAGGCAGCGATGTATTGATAGGGCTTTCGCCCGGAGAAGTAAACTGCGCGGGGATGCCGGCAGGGTTGGCAAAATCTGAATGGTCATAAAACATTTTTTTAGACCCCAAATCAAACTTGATGCTCTGCATCCCGGTAACGTAAAACTGCGGAATCTGTACCTCGGCCACCCAATCTGCCCAGCCTTGGGTAGTTTGGGCTTTAAGCCTGGCTTTAACCGGCTCGTTGGTTTGCACATCGGTAATGGTGCTGCCCGGGAAGGTATATTCGGCATCTATGGAAAGGCTTTTAAATCCATCCTTATCAAAAGTGATAGATGTGCCGGGCTCGGTTGCGAAATTACTGCCCGGTTTTTTAAGCACCATTTTTATGGCAGCCACGGGGAAATCCTGGCTCAAAAACAACTGGCCGGTTTTGCAAAGGTTATCTGCATTTAAACACATGTTACGGCCGCTTAGTGCTAGTACCGATGCTCCATCCGGGATATCCATGGCGGCGGCGGCTTCAAACCAGGCCTGCTCGGCATTAAAATAGATCCGGGCAATGGCAATGGTAACCGGCCCGGTACTTAAGCCTAATGGTAATTCAAAACCGGCGCTATTGCCGCTGTTTTTTACCGCGGCCAGGGTATGGTCGGCATTGCTGCTGAAAAAGTTTTGCAGGTTTTTAGCTTCCTCCTCACCCAACTGCAGGTTAGGCATCTGCGGGTTATCAGCCGTAGGGATCAATGTTGCCGCGTTGCCGGAGAGGATGCCCTCCACCATACCGCTCTTCATTTTCAAGGCCTGGTTTACATCAAGGTTGGTAAAGCTTACCCTTAAGCGTGCGCCGGGCAGGCTGCCTATAAAGGGCAGGCCTATTGTACCCCGGCCATTAACCAGGCCATTGCTGCCGCCGTCTATGGCGGTAACGTTCATGGTAAAATTACCAACCGTAATTTGCGAACCAACTTTAACCGCCTGGTTATTGCTGGTGCCCGTGCCCGCAGCAACTTTGCAGGTACCGCAATCGGGTACGCCATTAGCGCCCACAGGCGGCAAAGCACCAATAACAGGCAGCGGCGCACCACCCGCCGGGGCCGGCGGATTAGGCAGTACCGACATAAATGGTGTAGCCACAGCGCCGTAGGTAAAGGAGATCACCTCGCTGCGGCCGTTATTTCTGAAAGGGGTATAATTGAACGGATCAAAAGCTTCTATCATCAGCGCGTACCTGCGGCCGAGCGTAAGCTGCGGATCTGCCGGGGTGTATACGTAGGAGTTACCGACAACCTCTTTCTCAAAAAAGTAAGGCTGCGGCGCGGTCATCAGGGCATCATTGGGGTTGCGGTTGCCAAAAATCTCTACCATCCTTATCTTATACCTAACGGACGACATCAGGCTGGGTGAAGTAGACGGCGGCGTAGTCCATTGAAAAGGGATGATCTGCCCGGCATCCGACCTAACCACAGCCTCGTTCATGGGCGCAATAATGGTAGGCGGCTCCAGGCTGCTGATGGTAAAGGTGTTACTGCAGCCTACCGGTTCATCGGCGCTGATGGGCTGGTTGGTGTCATAATTATAGGCCCTTAAACAAAAGCGATAGCTGCCCTCGGGCAGGCCGTTCTTGTTTATAAATTCGCCCTGGGTAATGCCTGTATAGTTTATTTTGGTGTAATCAAAAAAGCGGTCGAGGTCATTACCGTTTAAAGCGCGGGTTTCGCCTTTCTCCAATATAATGGGTTCAATACTCTTATAATTATCTTTCACCCTCAGTTCAACGCCATTATCACCCGTTACCGCACCGCGCAACTGTATACGTTGCTGCGTGGTTGATGTATTGGTTACTGCAATAACCATTAGCTGCGGCTGCGATGCGTAGTCGGTTATTTTACGTGGGTACGGCGGCAATATTTGTATTGATACCGTTACCTGCGCCTGCACCGGCAGCCATATAACAAACATTAGCAGTAATACGTATATTTTTTTCATGGCATCAGAAGTTTAGAGTGTACGTGAGTTCGCCGCGTGTTTCTGTAAAATTGGGTTGCGATTGCAGGCCGGCACGCTTAGCCTTATTGTTGGTAAGGAAAAAGTTAAACCCAACAAGTTGCTTTGCCGTTACCCGGTAGATTACATTGCCCGAGCCATTAATAATAAAGGCATCGCCGCCGCCTGCATCTTTAGTGGTAGTAAATGTGCTGCTGAGCCCGGTTTGCAGCCGCTGCTTTAACGAGGAAATGTTGCCGCCAAGCGAGGCCGAAGAATACGTATTGTTCATGCCCTGCCCGGTGAGTTTGGTATTGCTGAAACTGATAAAACCGCTTAGCTGCCTTTTGGGGAAGGTGATGTTATAGTTAAGAAAATACTGACTGGTTTTTATACTGCGCGATACGGCATCGGCGCTGTAATAGGTATTAAAATCGTTCAGACTGTTTACGCTTACCGATGCGGAAATGATATGGATAATATCCGGCCGGATGATTATGTATCGGGGCATTACCGTAGTAGTGCGCGTGGTTTGCACTATCTTAAGCGAATCGGCAAAGAAAACGGTTTGCGCTTTTTGGTTATCAGAAAAGTTGGTGTAGATCACATCCACCGAAAAGGATTTTGTAAAATCTACCCCTGCATTTGCCGAACCAATAACCCTGCTGTTCTGCGCGCGTTTCTGCTGCTTTAAATTATCATGCTGAAAGCCGAGGCTCCCGTTAAATCTTATCTTTCCTTTTAACAATACGGCCGATGGGTTAAATGTCCAGTTCTCCAGGTCGGAGCTGAAGTAGTAGGCCCCCATGGTTTGAAAATCCGGGTCGATGCGGCGGTAGTTTATTTTGAGGCCGTAATTTTTGGCTTTGTAACCTAACCCTGCCGAGAGGGCGGTGTAGATCTCCGTAGTTCCGTTTATTTTAAAGATGTTGCGTACGCGGTCTAACAGTTCGCTTTTACCTTTTTCTAACTGGATGGTTGAGGTGATATCATTGGTGTAAATACTGCCCGCCCCATCACTCTCAAACGTAAAATGCTTTAAAAAGCTAAAACGCGCGGTGTAGCCCAGCACGTTGTTCTTTGCCGGGCTGATGTAGTTCAGCCTTTCGTTGGGCAACACAGGCTTGGTTGTGCTATCGTCCTGGGCGCTTAGGTAGCTAAATTCAAAAAAGTTGCTGCTGCTGCCGTAACCCAGTTTAGCGGCGTATCCTTTCCGCGAGAAGGAATAAGGCACCAGCGCCTGCGTGGTGGTATCAATGGTGGTTGCGCGGTTTAATCGCCCGTACATAAAACCCGCCCGCAGTTTGCCGGGGTTTAGTTCGATACCCGCCCCCAGCATGGTATGGCCGCCTAAAGTATAAGGCGAAAATACCACGTTGCGATACCCGGCATGCAGGGTGATCCATTTATAAGTGGGGCTCATGCCGTACTGGTTAAACGGCTGGCTGAAAGACCTGTCTGCCTTGCTCAGGGTAAATGAAACCGGGATATCAATACCGTAAAAGCTAACGGTTGGGCTGCCTGTTAAATAATAGGTAAACGGCTGCCGCCTGGCGCTGATGCCGCTTACGTTATAAAAGATGCCCCTCGCCTGGATACTGCCGGTAAAATTTATTGGCTTTTGGCTGCCCAGGTTCCCGAGATCTTGTGCGCTGAGCTTTGCCTGCGCAAAAGCACTCAGCAGCAAAAAAAGCAAGCATTTCTTCATGTCGGGTAGATTGATGTTGCCAATGTAGCAAGCTAAGCCATTGCGTTTTAGCTAAATGAGCGGGGCGGTAACCTTAATGAGGGAAGGTGTGCGTTTGAATGAGTTAAACAACCGGCCTAAATTGTGAAACCGGCTATCTGATGAGTTAAATTATTTATACTTAATTGTTTACTCCCCCATCTATTTACTAATACATAATCATTATAAAGGCAATACAGCTACCATATAACTGATACCTATTTTAAATGAGTGGAACAGGTTATCTGATGAGTAAGCACGTTGGATGCCCGAGATTTTTTACATTGCTTTGCAGATAATTAAGTAGTTTTAAATCAAGCTGTTTAATTATATTACTATCCCCATAATTATGAGACGCCGGTACTTGTATTTTATACTGCTGATAAGCACCCTGCCTGCTTTTGGGCAAACCTTCCCAAATTTGAAATTCAACCAGCTTACGGTGAGGGATGGGCTGAGCACTAATGCGGTTAAATATATTTTTGCAGACAGAAGCGGCATTATATGGGTAGCCACATCAAACGGCTTAAACCGTTACGATGGTACCGGCTTTGTAGTTTACAACCATAACGATGATGATAAAACCTCTATCTGTAACGATGCTGTATCTGTAATTACCGCCGACCCCGAAAACCAGTTATGGTTGGGTACCAACAACGGCCTCTCCCGCTTTAACCCGGCAACAGGCAAAGCCGTAAGCTATTTTCATGATAAGGATAATAAGAACAGCCTGGCGACTAACGAAAAATGCGCTCCCTTTTTTGATAGCAAAGGCCGCCTGTGGCTGGCTACCTGGGCGGGCGTGCAGCAGTTTGATTATAAAAGAAACATTTTTACAACCTATAAAGCGCCGCCTGTAACCGGGCCCGATCCGCAGGGGTTTTACAACACCTTCAGTATCATTAGGGAAGATGCGGCGCATAGGTTGTGGGCGTTGAGTCCGTTTGGGTTATACCGGATAGATGAACGCAACAGAAAACTGGTGTTGTACGATCAGCAAAGCCAAAAGCTTAATACGGCTTTTCACCAGGCCGGCAACGGTAATATTTATGTGGGGCAATCCGGCGATGGGGTTAAAGAGTTTAATCCGCAGTTGGGTACTTATCAAACCATTACCCCGCTCCTTTTTCAAAAGCCCGATGTTAAGATAAACGACATTACCGAGTGGAAAGATAACGAGGGCAATAACTGGATGACCATTGCCGCCAGCGACGGCTTTGTTTTAAAAGACCTGAAAAGCAACCGGGTAAAGGAGTACGTATCCGACCATATGAACCCGGCATCGCTTAAGGCGTTTACGGTTTACAACATTGCTAAAGACAAGCAGAACCGGCTTTGGCTCTCTACTGATAACGGCATCAACATCATCGACCCCAATCTGCAGAACTTTGAGAACTTCCCGCTGTACCAGCAATTAAACCTTATTAATCCAAAGCTATTTGGCCTGCCCACCAATATGCACGAGGCTGATGGCCGCTTTTATTTAACCTGCTTTTATGCCAAGGGGGTATATGTGTTTGATAAAAACTGGCAACTGGTAAAGCACCTGCTGAAAGTTCCCGAGCAATCAAAAAGCGAGTTGAGCAAATCAATCAACAATATTTATAAAGATGATAGTAACAACCTTTGGTTCAGTACAGACTCCGGCCTGGTTAAACAAACGGGTAATAATTATAAGATCTATTTCCCACCCGGGCTTGATGCTGCCGATAAGAATAACCTTGCTATCTCTAAAATATATAAACGAAATGATGGCTTGTTCTGGATCAGGGCGCGGCAAAACGGCATCTTCCTGTTCGACCCGGTGAAAGGCTTGTTTCTGAAACAATTTAAGCCGGATGGTAAACACATCGATGGTACCGTATTTTCCTGTTTTTTAGATAAAAAAGGCGTGTTATGGGTAGGCGCAACCAAGGGTATCAGCAGGTATATCCCATCGGAAGATAACTTTGCCAAGATCATCATAAAAGATGCCGGGGGCGCTGAAATACCCGTAACCTGGATAACCGATATCAACGAAGATAAGGACAATACCATCTGGGCGGTATCAGACCTCGGCCTTTTAAAAATAGATAAGGCCAGCGGAACGGGTGTGCTGCTTAATACAAAATCGGGCCTGCCGGAGAATTACCTGAAAAGGTTAATGATAGATACTACCGGCAACCTGTGGATCACCTCGCAGCGGGGCATTATTAAATACGACAGGGAAAAAAAATTCAACTTTTTTAATTTAAATAACGGGCTGCCTGTGCAATACGAGGGCCACGGCTTTTTTGAACCCGATAAAGAAGGTAACTTTTTGCTGGGCTTTAGCGGTTACGTAACCCGTTTTAACCCCTACAACGTTAAAACCAATACCGATAAGCCCGAAGTGATCCTGATGGATATTGCTGCCGACGGCGAAGGAACGGAACTCAAAAAATGGGGCAAGGAAAACCGCATTACGCTTGATGCCGGTACAAAAATTTTAAATGTGCACTTTGCCATTACCAATTATACGGCCCCGCAGGAAAATCACTACTATTATAAATTAGGCGCAGGCAGTGCTGATTGGCAGCTGGTTAAAAACGGGGACATTGCTTTGGGCAGTTTACCCCATGGCAGCTATACCCTGTATATTAAAGGCAGCAATAACGATAACGTTTTTAGTAACGAAGAGAAGATAAACATTACCGTACTGCCCTTTTGGTACGAAACGCTTTGGTTTAAACTGCTGAGCTTAACGGCGGTTATTGCGCTGATTACCCTGCTGGTACGGAGAAGAATTAAGCGCATCAGGACTGAATCGTTATTTAAACAGAAACTGGTAGAAACCGAGCTGAAAGCCATAAGGGCGCAGATGAACCCGCACTTTATATTCAATGTGCTGAACTCCATAGAATCGTACGTGGTGGAGAATGACTCTAAATCGGCCAGTTTAATGATCCAGAAATTTGCAGGGCTTTGCCGCCTGGTTTTAGAAAGCTCCACCCAAAGCCTGGTACCTGCCGACCGTGAGTGGAAAGCAATAACGCTCTATACAGAGTTAGAAGCCGTGCGGTTTAACAACCAGTTTGCGTTTCATTTTTCATACGATGATACCATTGAACTGCACAAACTGATGGTGCCGCCTATGCTGTTTCAGCCTTTGATAGAGAACGCCATTCATCACGGGCTAAGGAATTATGCTAACAATGATGGCCTGGTGTTAATACAGCTATTGCGCAAAAACGAAAAGATAGTATTTGTGGTAACCGATAATGGGATAGGCTTAAAAGCTACTGAAAATCAAAAAATAAACCACCTGCTTAAGCAAAAATCGCTGGCTATACAAAGCATCAGGGAACGGATAGCAGCCATAAATACCTCCACGGGTACAATTGCAGCATCCTTTAAGATCACCGAACTCACAGATGAGGGCCAATCCGGTACGGTTGCCGAACTCACATTGCCCGAGATCATCAGGTAAGCTTAAAACAAAAGCCCCTTTAACTTGCGCTAAAGGGACATTTCTATAAATGCGATTATATTAGTTTAAAGAATTGATATAGCCTGCTATTTTATAAGCTTCGGCTTTGGTTACCTGCGGCATCGGAGGCATTTCTGTTGAGTAACCCGGCCAGTTTTGCGGCTGAGGGTTATGGATCAGCGAGAAGATCTTTTCCGCAGAATATTTACGCTTAGCGATCTCTGCAAACGGCGGCCCGATTTGTTTTTTGGTTGGGTTATGGCACGACAGGCACGTATTTTTGGTTAAGATCCCTTCCACATCTTTATAAGTAGGTGCCTTTGCCGATGTAACTTTAGTTGCTGCCCCGCCTTTGGTTGCCGGCGTAGTTGCTTTTTTAGTTGAAGGGGCTGTACCCGACGTTGCCGCCGAGTTTTTAGTGCTTACCTCAGTCATAGAAAGCTTGTCGCCATCAGGGATCTGGTTCAGCGTGTAGTAAGCCGCCGGGTGGATCAATGAATAAAACCCATCTTTAGACCTGATGCCATCCAGCGTTAAGGTATGGATGTAATACTGGCGCAGGTTCTGCACAATAATGCGTGCTTTTAAGCCATCGGCAGATACCTTAACACCCGAGATCTTTAATTTCTCGACATTTACGGGCGGCGAACCATAAACCGGGTGATATTTGTAGATAAAGCTCTCGGCATTGTATGATGCCAGATCCTCGGCCGATTTACGGTCAACCGGCATAGTGAACTCTACTTCAAAGCCATCAGGCATCGCCCTAACGGCTTTCATTTCAAAAGGTGTTTTGTTATTGTAAACCAATCTTTCCAGGCCTTCGTTCGCATCACCTGCAGAACCCCAGCCGCGGTTGGTTTCGCCAACAAATAAGGAGCCATCGGTACCCCACTCTAACCTTAATACGCCCGAGCGAAAACCTTTACGGAAAAGGAACGATGCGCCCTGCTCCTGCCCTTTTACAGTCTCCAGGAAGATCCTTGAGATGATACTCATCCCCTGGTCACCCACCAAAATCTGGCCTGCAAATGGGCCAAATGTATTTGCAGGTACTTTAACCGGCTCGGCAGAAGAGATCCCTAAAATACTGTATGGCAGCCAAACAGATGGCAAACGCAACTCCGGGAATGTTTTCTTCATCTCAAACAGGGTTTTAAATGATTCGTTCACCCGGTTTTCCGGTTTAATGTATCTGCCCTGATCGTTCTTTAGCCTGCGCTCGTCTATCTGCGAGTAAAAGAAATCTGATTGCAGTTTAACCGGCGAATCTGATCTGCTTGTCCAGCGTAAACTTGCAGGGTGGCCCATAAAGTCGCCCTTCTCTACTTTCCATAAACCGCCGGAACCTACCCAGTCGCCCTGGTTTTCGGTGTAATAAAATTGCCCGTCGATAGAGCCGATACCCGCCGGTGAACGGAAACCTGCCGCATAAGGCATCATTTTACCGCTTTCGGTAATATTCATGGCCCAACCGCGCATCGGTACGCGGCTTTCTGCCCGCCACCATTCTTCATCGCCAAAGGCAACGTTTGCGGTAACCATAAAGGTACCATCGGGCATTATTTTAGGGCCAAAGCTATACTCGTGGTAGTGCGCGCTTAACGGCCATGCGTAAATGGTTTCGTAAACATCAGCCTTACCATCCTGGTCTTTATCAATCAGCTTGGTTAGCTCGCCGCGTTGGGCTACGTAAAGTGCCCCATCTTTATAGGCGATGCCCAAAATTTCGTGCAGGCCGTAAGCAAACCTGCGCCAGTAAGGTTTTGCGCTGGTTGGGTTTTCTACGATGTAAACTTCGCCGCGGCGGGTAGAGATCCCCAGATCGCCGTTAGGCAGGGTAACCAAACCGCCAACCTCTAATACAGGGCCTTCGGGTACGCGTACTTTATTTATCTTGAAAAAATCTTCTTCTTTGGGAGTTTCCTGTGCAAAAAGCGTTGAAAAACTTAAGCTTAATGCCAGTGTCAGGAGTGTTTTAAAAGTATATTTCATTGCAGATCAGCTTAAAATAAAATGGTGTAATTCAACTTGCTTCCAATGGCTACTATCATTTGTTTTTTGCCATCAACATCCCTGATTACAGGGGTAGCTGTGCCTTCGGCAAGCTGCAGGTAATAGGCTTTATCATCTATCAAGTAAAGCCCTTTGGCAACTTCTTCGATATTAGAAGCAGTTGCCAGCAGAAAATACAGGTCTTTTGCAGGCTTGTCTAAAGATACTTCCCTGCTCAGGCCCAGCCCGTTGTCCATAACCTTTATATCATCGGTTACCAGGTTACCGTAAATGCGGTATTTAAATGCCGGTCGTTCCTGTTTATCAAGCACATATCCTTTGGTGAAGAAACCGGTTCCTGTTGTATCTGCCGCCCATGTATCCTGGCCGGTTGCCAGTTTGGCAATAGCTAAAACCGGTTTACGGGTAAAATGGGTAACAGCTCCTAATGCGCGTGATGTACCATTACCACGGCCATCAAACATTGGGGTGGCATCAATAAAATTACCATGCCAGCCTTGCAGCAGCGTTCCGTTATCTAAGTCATAACTGTAAGCTGTTTTCTCCGGGCCGCCTACAGATATAGCATGCGGTACGCGGATGCCCGGTGCTACGTCCACAAAGCTGCGCAGCATATTGTTGCTTGTTGCATCAATATAAATAGGATCGGCATCGTCGCCCTGTCTCACCTTCGGAAGATCTGTTAACGGTGTGATAGAAATATTTCTGAAAGCTACGGAACCATGGTCGCCCTGTAAACGCAGCGGACCGGTTGCTTTTTCGGCACCGGCGGCACCGCGGGTTGCGCCAAACAGTTCAACATTTTCATGAATGGTTACACCGTTCAGATCAATGCTGATGATCCGGGCATTACCGGTCTTCTTACCGGCTCCATCAAACTGCGGCGCCTGGAAGATGATCTTGATGTGCTGCCATAAACCCGGCGCTTTGCTCACGTTTTGGCGGGGAGCTACACCACCAAAGCCTTTTTCGGCTTCGGGCTTGCTATCGTCCCAGCGCTGGTAAATGCCGCCATTGTTATGTGAGGTAGGTGTACGTAACCCCCATGCATCATCTATCTGGATCTCGTAATTACCCTGCAGGTAAATGCCGGAGTTGGCACCTTTTGAGGTTAGATAATCCAACTCAACTGCTACGTTGCCATATTGGTTTACGGTGTACAGGTCTGTTCCTGCTTTTTTTTCGGTAGATTGGTTAACTAAAACACCTTCACCTTTGGTTACTTTTAATACGTTTTCGCCGTTAAGATCGGCAAAAACATTGCCTGCTACAGACCAGGACTTACCCGGGTCTTTAAATGCAGACAAATCTTTCAGATCAATTCGCTGACCAGACGCCAGCAGGGTGCCACAAAGCCAGAGTGTGGCAGTAAGACCCGTCTTCGAGAAATTTAAATTCATGAATTTGTGTATAGGTTTTTTATAATTTTCTTATGCTTAAACAGGTGGAGAGATATTATAATTTCCGGATACCCGCTGAGGGCGAAGATATTGATCCTGTGCGATATTATTATTCTCAAAAATTAGAATTTTATTATCGATAAACAGCATTTAATATTTACATCAACACATCGGCCTTAAAAACAAAAGCCGCTCCATTTAGCAATGAAGCGGCTTTTATAAAATAACAGGTGCTCTGCACCTGCGAAATCCGGTTTTATTTGTAACCTTCGTTCTGGTCTGCAGGGGTTATCTGATCATTCAGCTTCATCTCTACATCAGGTATAGGATAAAGCGTGTTGAATGATTGGATAGTGCCCGATTGCTTAGCCCATCTGTTGTACGTTTTTACCCTATCGATAAACGTACCGGTACGGATCAGGTCTATCCGGCGCCAGTTCTCGGCAAACAGTTCGCGGATGCGCTCATCCAATATCATGGTACGAAACTGGTCGGCAGATGCCACGTTCCACCTTTTATCGGCAGGTAAATTGCCGCCCCATGCACGTGTACGCACCTCGTTAACTACCGTAGAGGCTTCGGCTGTATTACCCAGCTCGTTAAGGCACTCGGCGTAGCAAAGCTTAATATCAGCCAGCCTGAGCACCGGGATATTCTTACCGGAGTTCCACATGTTGTTGATCTTGTTTTCCGCGTGTTTATCGGTACGGAAATCCTCATACTTTTTAATGTGTGGCTTCAGTTCGTCGTGGTCGCTACCAAGGCCTTCCCAGGAGATCGGATCGAGCGTTGGCGTTTCGCCGTAATAGGTAAAATCATAACGGATGCTTTCTTCGCGGCGCAGGTCGCCATCTTCCCATACGCCACCGTTTGCAACGGTTTCGTAAGCGTGTACGGTAGGTACGGCTTTATCATAGCCTGAATAATAGCAGCCATCGCCAAAGAACGACTGCACCGCACGCGAGCCTATCTGAAATTGCAGTTTATTGTTATTTGGATAAACCGGGCTGAACTGAAACTCAAGGATAGATTCGGCACTGTTGCCTTTAGTGTAATCCCAAAGATCTTTGTAAGGCACTAAAGCATACCTGCCCATCATTTTCTCAAAGCAATCGCGCGCTTTGGCAAAATCGCGCAGGCCGGTGGCTGCCGGTGCCGACATATAAGCTTTCCCCAGCATGGCCCACGCCGCACCGGAAGTTGCCCTCCCCGGGTCGTTTTGATCCGGGCAAAGATTAGCAGCCTGGGTAAGGTCATCTATAATAAAGGCCCATACATCTTTAAGTGGCTGGCGGCGGAAACCCAGTTCCGATTCGCGGTTAAGATCCCTTATAGGGATCTCGCCCCAGTACATAGCCAGTTCAAAGTCTACAAAGCCCCTAACAAAGTGCGCTTCGCCCAACAAGCGCGATTCCTTACTGCCGGGTGCGCCGTTAAGTTTTTCTAACCCCCTGATAACCTTTGCCGATTCGTTTACCACCGGCCACCTGATGCTCCACTGGTTAGCAATGTAATTAAGCAGCGAGTTAAGGTTGCCGTCGTAACGGTCGAGCCCGCCTTTCAGCGCATCACTTTTCATTTGAAAAGCGCCTTGCTGCACTTCATCAGTACCCATCATGGTAATAAGGCCCTGCTCATCGGTGCGGGTGCCTTTCCAGTTGGCATAAACACCCTTTAAGCTGGTTTCTATCAGGCCAATATCGGTGTATACCTTATCCTCATCCATCTTGGTTAGGCTCTCTTCTGTGAGGAACTTTTTACAGGATGCTGCAAATATTACCGTACCTGCTATAAATATCTTTATTAAAGTCTTTTTCATAATTTTCAGTCAGGTTAAAATCCAAAATTCACACCAATAACAAACGATTTTACCGGTGGGTAACCATAATCGCCGGTTTCCGGGTCGAGGCCTTTGTATTTGGTAATACAGAAAAGGTTTGAACCGGTTACATAAACACGCATACGGTTTGCATGCCAGTTGTTCAGCAATTTTTCTGACAGGCTATATGATAATGTTAATGCAGAAAGGCGCAGGTATGATGCATTTTGCAGCGTATAATCTGTTTCCGACGGGTTATACCTGTTATACTGTGTATCAGTAATTACCCGCGGTACTGTGGTATTGGTATTTTGTGGCGTCCACCTGTTTAGCAAGTCGGTAGAGGCCATGCTCTCGCCAACACTGTTTATCAGCCCTTCGTAGTAACTGCTGATCTTTTTAGCGCCGTAAGAGTACACAAACACAGCGTTTAATGCTAAACCCTTATAAGAAAGGTCTGTTGAAAAACCACCGTAGAACTTAGGGTCTTTTTTACCAACTACCTGCATATCATACTGGTTAACTACGCCGTCTTTTACGCCGTTAGGGCCGGATACATCTTTAACGAACAGATCGCCAAGGGCTACGGTTTTACCATTATAGTTAACGCCTTCCCACTCGGCGCGGTTGCTTTCCTGCGCTATGCCACCAGACCGGTAGGTATAAATAGTATTAAGCGACTGGCCCAAAAAGATGTTGCCCTCGCGCTGTACTACGTTCTCGTAAATATTGTAGATCTCGGTTGCGTTTCCATATAGTTTTTTAACGGTGTTCCTGTCAAAGGAGATATTACCCGATAGTGACAAGTTCCAGCTATCGCTTTTTATGGCCTGGCCGCTTAAAGAGAGCTCGATACCCTTGTTGTTAATACGGCCGATATTTTGCCACTCTTTGCTGTAACCTGTTGTAGTTGCCAGTGCACGATCGAGCAGTAGGTTATCGTTATTGATATAGAACGCATCTGCAGTGAAGGTTAAGCGTGAATTAAAGAACGCCATATCTATCCCCAGGTTGGCTTGCTTCTGTTTTTCCCAGGTGATAGCCGGATTACCCCTGCGGCCATCATTAGCGATGAGCGCGTTGCCATTATCAATGCGCGAACCGTAAAGGGTTTGATAAGCATAATTACCAATATCCTGGTTACCTACCACCCCGTAACCAACACGCAGTTTTAACTGGTCGAAAATATGCTGTTCTTTCATGAACGCCTCGTTGCTGATATTCCACGCAGCCGAGAACGAAGGGAAGATGCCCCAGCGGTTACCCTCTGCAAATTTTGAGGAACCATCGTAACGGGCGGTAGCGGTTAAGTAATAGCGGTTATCGTAGCTGTACGTACCACGTGCAATAACCGAGAAAAGCGAATACCCGTTAAAATCTGAACCTATTACAGTTTTGTCTGTAGCGGCTGCACCGCCGAGGTCATAGTACAACAGATCGTCGCTGGCAAACCTGTCGCCCTGGGCTTTAGTGTAATTTGCCGAACGGCGGCTGGCACTGGTACCCAGTAAACCCGTTATGCGGTGTTTTGAATTGATAGTGGTGTTATACGATACGGTGTTATCCCATTGCCAGTACAGGTCGTTCCAGCGCTCGTGCTTGGCACGGGCATCGCCGTTGTATTGCCTTACAGCTTCCTGGATGTTTTTTGGCGTAAATTCAAACCAGCTTTGCTGCGCGTAGTCAACTGAATAGGTTGAGCGGATATCCAACCCTTTCACAGGGGTAACGCTAACATAGTTTGATGTTACCAGCCTGTTACGGTTTTGGTTACGGGTAATATCCAGCGAGTTGAAGGGGTTATAATCGTTATTGTTCTGCTCCCCGTGCGAACGGTAATATAGAGTGAGGTAATCAGATGTATACCGGGTACCTGCTGCGCGGTAAGGTTCAAAATCAAGCAATGGGTTAGCGTTAAGCGCCTTGTTATACACATCATCTGATGGCAAAACATCATCGGTACGGGTAAAGCCTGTGTTGGTACCTACTTTTAACCAGCTTTTAACATCATAATCGGCATTAAAGCGGCCGGTGTATTTGTTTTGGTTAGTTTCCTGGATGAGGCCCTTGGTGCCCGCGTAACCAAAGCTTAAATAGAATGTGCTTTTTTCTGAGCCGCCGGAAAAGCTTACCGCATGGTTTTGCTGGAAACCGGTACGTTTCACTTGATCTAACCAGTTGAAGCTTTTTTTATTATTGTAAGTATCAAACTCCTGGGCCGAAAATGCCCTGTTGGTTTTGAGTAAGGTATTATCAATGTAATCCTGCCTGTTTGCGGTAGGGTTATCCTTCATATAACCATTTGCATAAGCATCCAGCCTTAACTGAAAAAGCTGATCGGCGTTAAGAGTTGATGGCATATTGGCAAAGTTGTTGAAGCCTGCCCATCCATCATAGGTAACCACACCGTCGCCGCTTTTTTTACGGCCTTTTTTGGTAGTAATTACCACTACACCGTTTGCACCGCGGGAGCCGTAAAGTGCCGTTGCTGATGCATCCTTCAGGATCTGTACCGACGATACATCATTCAGGTTAATGGAGTTAAACCCGCCCTGGTTGTTCTCCATAATTAAACCATCTACCACGTATATGGGTGATGAACCCGCGTTGATGGTATTGATACCACGGATCTTGATGGTGGCATCGTCGCTTGGTTTTGCGCCGCCGCCAATAAACACACCGGCTACGCGGCCCTGTAAGCCCTGGTTTATATTGGTAACGGGGCGCTCTAACAAGGTTTTAGAATCGACGTTACTAACCGAGCCTGTAAGATCGCTCTTCTTAAAAGTTGCACCCACCACCACTACTTCATTAAGGGTGGTATTGGCAGCTTTCAGGGTAATGTTCATAGGTTCGGTTTGGGCAGCAAGCTCCTGCGGCTCAAAACCAATGGCCGTAAATACCAGCATGGTGCCGGCTTCTACATTCAGCGAAAAATTACCGTTAACATCTGATACGGTACCCGTTTTTGAGCCTTTAATGGTAACGCTTACACCCGGCAGGGATAAGCCGGTATCATCAACAATGCGGCCTTTGATAGGCGCCTGAGTCATATCCAGGTCGGCACGTGGTTTATCGGCAGTTTTCTCCGCGTTTAAATTTCTGATCACGATAACATCGCCCGATGCCTCGTAGCTTAATTTAAGCGGGGTTAGTATCTGGGTTAAAACATCGCCCAGGGTTTTATTTTCAAATGCTACGGTAACCTTTTGGCTGCTGTTGATCAGCTTCGGGCTAAACACAAAGTTGATATGGTATTTTGTTTCCAGGTTCTTTATTACATTTTTAAGCGCTGCATTATTCTCTGTGATAGAAACCCTGGTTTCCAGAATTGCCTGCGCCTTCCCATCTTTAGCTATAGCACTACCTAATAATGAAAGAATTAATGTAAGCTGTAAGAATGTAATCTTCATTATTTTTATGAGTATCGGTTTATATTTCATAATTTTAATTTGGTTAATAATCTATTTAATAACTGACAAGAAAGCCCCGCTCAACCGCCTGGCGGTTACAGTAAAAAATGACACGTTAAAACATTTTAGAGGCTGCAATTGGGCCGGCAATACTGCAATATTGCCGGTTTATTTTTGCTTTGATATTTTAGGTTGTATTTCTTCTCTTCATGTAGGTGCTTTTCATTTATTTGATACTATTAATTGGCTTTATTTAATGTGGTTACTTTTGCGCGCTGATAACGATGCGCCCATCTACAAACTCCAGCGAAGCGTTAACCGCCTTGCATATCAGCTTCACCTTTTCATCCAGGGGGCGGTCTGATAAGGAAGCGGTAAGTGTAATATCGCCCAGTTTGGCTTTGTCGTACTCAATATCAACATCGTAGATCCGGCTTATCTTTTCTACTATTACCGAAAACGGCGCATTATCAAACGTAAATTCCTTTTGGGCTATTTCTTTAGAGAGGATAAGCGGTACGGCCAGGGTTTCTTTTTTAAAGGTTAACTGAGCCCCGTAAGTAACCTGCTGGTTAGGCACAAGTGTAACCCGGTTTTGATCTGCCGCGCCTGCTGCTGCTTTTTTAGCATTATACACCATCACCTTGCCGGTGTTTACAATAACCTTAAATTCCTGCTTGTCCTTTTTAGATCGTACAGTAAAGCTGGTTCCCAGTACACGTACTACCATATCGCTGCTATGCACCAAAAACGGGATAGCCGGGTTTTTATGCACCTCAAAAAATGCTTCCCCATCTAAAAAAACCTCCCTTTTATGGGCGAAAGACCTAAGATACCTTAAGCCCGAGCCGGGCTTTAAAACCGCCAGGCTGCCATCTGCCATCCGTACAAGTTTTGAACTGGCAGAGCTGTTGGTTACGTTAATATATAGGTTCTCCGTTTTAATAACCTGCGCTGTTTGAGGCGTAGCGGCGGGTTTAATTTTAAGGAACAGAAAGCCTACCGAAACCATTATTAGTAAAACAGCGGCAACCTTAACATAAGCCGACCGGTAAAATCTAAAAGGAACTACATTTTCGCTTTCAGGCGTATGGTGCAGGCGGTTCTTAATGTATTCAACCAACTCGTCTTCCTCGCTATCCGTAAGGGCTGCATCCAAAGGCTTAACCGTAACTGATGATACAATAACACGGGCGCTCTCTACAACTTGTTTTCTATCGGGGTTTTGCAAAAGCCAGTTGCGCCAAAACGCGTTATGCTCCGGCGTATCTTTTAAAACCCAGTCAATAAAAAAATCATCGTGCAGAAAATCTTCTACCTCGTAGCTTGTATAATTTATCATGGCAAACGGTTTTCGGAATGGTTTATAATATATAATATTCCAAAACCGCCGGATATTACCCCTCTGAAAGAAACTTTTTTTCAATCTTAAGGAACAAACAACACAAACAACTGATTAACAGGAAGATGATTTTCTATATTTTTTCTACCCCGAGGAGTAAAAGCGCCACCAGCCATTCCGAGCGGAAATTTTTATAGGCCTTTTGCAGCAGGTTATGTACCGATTGTTTGCTGATATCCATTATCTGGGCAATGTTATCAAAATCCAAACCTTCATAAAAGCGCAGGTACATAATTTCGCGCTGGCGGGTGGGCAGCGCGTTAAGGATCAGTTTTATTTTATTAGAAAGCTCTACCACTTCCAGGTCGGTTATCATCTTCGATTCGATGTTAAACTCAACCAAAAACTCGTAGCTCTCATCCAGTGCCTCGCCTGCATTCCATTTAGATTGCTCGCGGAAAATGCGCAGTCGCACCGCTTTAAAAAGATACCATTTTACGGCTTGCGTAGCACTGATCTTCAGCCTGCGGTTCCAAAGTTCCAGGAATACATCCTGCACGCAATCCTTTACAAAATCCCTGTCCTGGCAGATGCGAAAGCCGTAATTGAACAGCATTTTAGAATATTTTTTAATGAGCCTGGTGTAAGCAAATTCGTCACCAGCCCTAAACAGATCCCATAGCTCAGAATCATCGGCGGTTAAAAATCTGTTATCAACACTCATATATAATATGCCGCTTAGGCTAAGTACTTAAATAAATTAGTTATAATGGCCCATAGATATGGTAAACTCATTTCAAAGTTAATAAAAGATCAGCGGCTTTGTACAAGTTAGTTAACTCGTTACACTAAGCTAACAGAGTGGCCGGGCGTAAAGTTCAATTACAGGCTACCCGGGTGGGTAGTAATTTCGTTCGTAATAAAATTCATGAGCAACATTAATATTTTTCTATCTTTGCAGCAATTCCTGATTTGTTAACCTTTTAAATATCAAGGAATCATGACAGAGCAACGCTACATATCGCCCCTTTCGCTCATTGCCTAATAAGGCAGGCATACCCTGTATTTTTTATTTAATAATTGGCCGGTTGCTTTAACAGCCCTGTAAATTATTTTGCCTGCCCCCAATTGCCATTGGATTTTTTGAGCACTCTAAAAAAGGTATATCCTTTATCAAAGGACGAACAGAGATCAACAATCAATTTAATAAGTTTTAAATGGGAACCCAATGGACCCACATGAATGGCCGCGCTGTATCAAATCGGCGCGCCGAAAAAATACATTAACAAATTTAAAAACATCCCCAGGTAGGCCAAAAGAAGCTTACCTGGCATTAGACACATAACCCAAATGGGCAATTTAAGAACAAAAGATCTGAGTAAAATAGGTTATCATAACGATCAGCTGCGAAGCCTGGTTATTGGTATAGCCTCTAAAAACTTTAAACACCACAGTAAACAGCAATTGCTGGATCTGCTGGTGGATATTAAGAACCATCCGGAAGTATACCTGGATAATGAATTAACGGCCAAAATTGCCGAAAAGGTAATTGGCAAGGTAGAAGGCCCGGCATTTAAAACCTTCGCCCTGCGGGATGAACCGGTATACTGTAAAACTTATGGCGGCAAGGGTATTGAGGCATCGGCAAAAAAACAAATGGAGCTGGCCAACCTGTTACCGGTGAGCATACAGGGCGCTTTAATGCCCGATGCACACATGGGCTTTGGCCTGCCCATTGGCGGCGTACTGGCTACGGATAACGCAGTAATCCCCTACGCGGTGGGCATGGATATTGGCTGCCGCATGGCGCTTACCATTATTGATGAAAGCGACAGTTACTTAAAACGCTTTGAGTACCAAATTAAACAGGCCATAAACAGCCATACGCATTTTGGCATGGAGGGCGGTTTAGACGTAAGGCAGGAACATGAGATACTGGATAGCCCGGTATTTAATGAGATAGCTTTTCTGAAACCGCTGCGCAGCAAAGCCGTGAGGCAATTAGGTACATCGGGCAATGGCAACCACTTTGTGGAGTTTGGCGAGATAGAGCTTTTGGCCGATAACAGCTTAGGCTTACCGGCTAAAAAGTACACGGCCTTGCTAACGCATTCGGGCAGCCGGGGTTTGGGGTCGGCAATAGCCAGGCATTACACGCAAATAGCTATGAACACCTGTAAACTGCCGCGCCATGCGCAGCAACTGGCCTGGCTGGATCTGAAAAGCGAAGCCGGACAGGAATACTGGCTCACCATGACACTGGCGGGTGATTACGCAAAAGCCTGCCACGAGCGTATCCATGCCAATTTGCTGAAAGCATTGGGCTTAAAGGCGCTGCATTTGGTAGAAAACCATCACAACTTTGCCTGGAAAGAACAGCTGGCAGATGGCCGTAACGCAATCGTACATCGTAAAGGTGCAACGCCGGCGCACAAAGGCGAGCTGGGCATAATCCCCGGCAGCATGACCACACCTGCCTACCTGGTATCGGGTAAAGGTGAGGGTAATTCGTTAAACTCGGCATCGCATGGTGCGGGCCGTGCCATGAGCCGCCAAAGGGCAAAGGAAAGCATGACGGTTTCCGCCATGAAAAAGCTGCTCACCAATGCAGGTGTTACCTTGATTGGCGGTACGGTGGAAGAAAACCCATCGGCCTATAAGGATATTGAAACCGTTATTGCCGCCCAGCACGACCTGGTAAATATTGAAGGCAAATTTAATCCGCGTATTGTTAGAATGAACAAGGAATAACCATGAAAAAGATGATGATACAGATCACCTCGGGTAAAGGCCCGGCAGAATGCTGCCGGGTTGTTGCCTGCGTGCAAAGCCTGATGATGAAACAGGCAAAACAGCAGGGCATTGAACTGCAGGTATTGGAAAACAAAGCCGGGGAATTGAACGGCACACTCCTATCAGCTACTATGATGGCAACAGGCAGTAACCTGGATGCATTTATCAGCGAATGGGCGGGCAGCATTCAATGGATAGCGCAAAGCCCTTATCGCAAATACCATAAGCGCAAAAACTGGTTTGTTGGCGTGGCAGCTTTTGACGTTAAGGAACTGATGCAATGGAACTCAAAAGACGTAAAGCTGGAAACCTGCCGCTCATCAGGCCCGGGCGGGCAAAATGTAAACAAGGTGGAAACCGCTGTTCGAGGCACGCACTTGCCGTCCGGCCTGCAGGTAATGGCCATGGATACCCGTTCGCAGCTGGAAAACAAAAAGCTTTGCCTTGGCCGGTTGGAGGCTAAAATAATAGTTTGGCAAACAGAGCAATTGATGGCATAACAGCAAAGCCAATGGCAGGAACACAACGAATTAGAACGCGGTAACCCGGTTAAAACCATCAAAGCAGAATTATTTTAATGCATATTTATAAAAAAGCTTTTGCTGTTAGTAAGTAATTAACCACCATCAACGGCATATTTTTACTTTTGCTGTATGACAGACCAGGAGCTAATTGCATATTTTGAACACGCCAAACTACCGGATACGTTACGCCTTGACAGGGCAAGCACACAATTACATGTAGCAGAAGCCGTACAACGCAATATTGAACTGATGCAGTCGGATCCAAAAGACACCCGATCCAGGCATCGTTTAAGAATGATAGTTACTGCGATGGAAACGCCCTTCAACGGACAGGAGATCCCAAGATTTTAAAATTCAAATCACGCTGTTATCCCGGCTTACTAACAAACAAAGCCCCAATTACATAAATTGTAAATTGGGGCTTTGTGCTTAAAAATGGCTAACATGCAGCCTTATTTAACAGCCTGATCTGTATTAATATTTCTCCCTTTGCTAATGATGCAGCTGCTTACGAAATTCCGACGGCCTGATCTTGGTAAGCTGGTAAAAAATAGCACTAAAGGCCGCCAGGCTGTTATAGCCCAGTTTATAGGCAATCTCCCCCATAGACATTTCCGTTTGCAGCATCATCTCGATAGCCTTAACCATTTTTAACAGCTTAAAATATTGCAGAAAGGAAGTATTTAAAGTGGATTGAAACAGGCGCGACAAGGTGCGCTCGCTAAAGCCGGTTTTGCTGCTCACCAGTGATAGCGTAAGCGATTCAAAAAGGTGCGTGTTCATATACGCCAGCACGGGTTGCATGCGCGTGTTTTCGGTGGATGGTAAAACTACTGGTAACGCGTTTTTACTTATCTCCGGCAGTATAGCTTTTATTCCTGCTAAAAAGTGGAAGCCGTTCTCCTGCGGTTTCACATCTCCGTTCCACCGTTCAGAATAAATGAGCATTTGCAGTAAAAGGCTGTTAATGGGGTATATACCGCCTTTGGAATAAAATGGATCGATATGATCATCGTGCGAGTAAAAGTAAAGCGTACGCGTAGTGCCCGATTTATGCATCTCAACAAAGTGCTTTACACCCGGCGGGATCCACACGTAATGCCTTGCGGGGATCACCAAGGTGCGGTTACTCAAATGGATATAGGCAATCCCACCTTCGATGTAAATAAGCTGGCCTTTCTGATGATCGTGCTCGGGGAAGTTCCGCTCTGTTTTCCAGTTAATTACATATACCGAACCCGGGTATCGGTCTATCTCTTCAAAAAAAGCACTGGCGGTAGCCGCGTCCACATTTTGGCTGTAATGCGTAAACATTTGGCAAATTTAAATAAAATAAACTTTTTAATGGTACCGACATTTGCACCATTAAATTATCATGAACTTTAATAGTAAATATTACCTGCTTCAGTTAGCGTTATTACTGCCATTATCACAACTGAAAGCCCAGCAAACACCTGCAGACACCGGCAGTACCCTCCCCTTAACTATAACACAGGTTTGGCAAAAAGCCGCGGTTAACAGCAAAGCAGTACAAATGAAACAACTGCATGTTGCCAGCAGCGCCGAAGCCATAAAAGATGCCAAAGCCGAGCGCCTCCCCGAAATTAACATCAATGGCGAGTACGCCCGCGTAAGCAATATGCCCGTTTATGAAAACGGCTTCTTCAACACACCCACACAATTCCCGGTACTGCATAATACCTATACCGTAGGTGGCGAAGCTTACCTGAACATTTACAACGGCAACAAAGTAAACCTGGAGATTGACGCCCGTAAAAGCGAAAACAAAATAGCAGGCGAACAGCAAAAGCTTACCCTATCCGAAGTAAAGCTGCACGCAGCCGCTTACTACCTGGATATGCAGCGCAGCCTTATTTTTAAGGATCTGCTGCTGAAAGATATAGCCGCGCAGGAAAAGCAGCTATTGCAGATAAAAACCTTGCAAACCAATGGCGTTGTTTTAAAAAGCGATGTACTGCGTGCCGAGCTCAAACTTTCCAAACAAAAGTTGGCTTTGGTGCAACTGGATAATGACCTGGCCATTGCCAACCAAAAATTGGATATACTGATAGGCCTGCCCGATGAACAGCGCATCAACCCTGTTGAACCGGTTAGGCTGGATTCTATCCCCCTTAAATCATACAAAGATTACCTTACCGATGCAGGCAGCAGCGCTTACCAACTGAAAATTTCTGAACAGGAAACCGCACTGAGGGAATTACAATTGAAGAATGTAAAAGCTAATGTAGCACCAAAGATTGGCTTGTTTGCAAACTATAATTACAGCTATCCGCAGATCTTGTTTTATCCTTATTCGCCCAGTATTTACGGGTTGGGGCTTGCGGGAGTTAAGGCTTCCTTCTCTGTGTCTTCATTCTACCATAACTATCACAAAACCAAAGTGGCCCGGCTGGAACTGGAAAGCCAGGAAATTGAACACGCGCAAACCGAAGATGTGATCCGCCAGCAGGTTAACGAGGCTTTTCTGCGCTACCGCGAAGCCCTTAACAAGGTTGATGTTACCCAAACCAACGTAAAACAGGCAACCGAAAACAGGCGCATAGTAAGTAACACCTACTTTAACCAGCTCTCATTAATAACCGATCTGTTAGATGCAGATACGCAGTTATTACAAACCCGTTTTGACCTGGCCGCCGCCAAAATTGCTGCCCAGCTTCAATATTATCAACTACAAAACGTAACCGGCAAACTTTAATCACCATGACCAAGCATATCAGCACATATACCAAAACCGACAGAATAATTACCCAAATAACCACCTGGATAGCGGCCATTGTTGCCGTTGCACTATTGGTGTGGGGCGTAATAACCCTAATCCACCTGTACAGCTACGAAGAAACCGACGATGCACAGGTAGAGGCCTATATAAACCCTATTACAGCAAGAGTAAGCGGTTTTGTAAAAGAAATAAAGTACGATGAAAATCAGGAAGTAAAAAAAGGCGATACCCTGCTGATTATTGATAACCGCGAATACCAGTTACAACAGGAAGAAGCCGGCGCCGGCCTGCAAAACGCGCGGGAGCAGGTGCGTGTACTGGAAAGCAATGTACAAACGGCCGCAAAAATTGCCGAGGTGAACAACGCCCAGATAGCTGCCGCCAAAGCCAAACTGGTTAAGCAGCAGCAAGAGTTTGAAAGGTTTACTAAGTTATACGATGCGGAATCTGCTACCAAGCAACAACTGGAAAATGTACAGAGCGCGCTTGATGTGGCCCGGTCTGATTACCAGGCGGCGCTTAACAACTACCAGGCTTCCCTCTCAAAGGTGAATGATAGCCGCTCGCAGATTACGCCGGTACTTTCGGAGATAAAACGCCGCGAGCTGGTTTTGCAGCGCAACAACCTCGATGTTTCGTACACCGTAATAACTGCGCCTTACAATGGCAAAATGGGTAAAAGAACTATTCAGCCCGGCCAGCAGATTCAGCTGGGGCAAACGCTGGCCTATATTGTGGACCAGGAAACAGGCCTATGGGTGGTAGCAAACTTTAAGGAAACACAGCTGCATAATATGCACATTGGGCAGGCTGTGGCCATTACTACAGATGCTTATCCTGATCAGGAAATCAAAGGCCATATCCTTTCCTTATCGCCGGCTACGGGCTCGCGTTTTTCGCTGCTGCCGCCGGATAACTCTACCGGTAACTTTGTAAAAATTGCGCAGCGCATCCCCGTAAAAATTAAAATTGATAACAAGGAAGCCAACGACGCCTTTTTAAGCGCCGGGATGAACGCCAGTGTTACCGTACACAAAGAACTGTAAACCATGAGCAACGCAACTTCGGTTTTTAAAGCATGGGTGCCCGAGTGGCTCATCCGCATCAGCCTGCTGCTGGTGGTATTGCCCGGCATCATCCTCTTTTCGCTATCCATAAGCAATGTTGGTGCAGCGGCGGGTTACTATGGCATAAGCCCCAACGATGCGCAGTTCTCCATGATCATCCTGTACGCTGCTACGGCAAGTTTTGTGGTGCTGGAGAAACGCTTTTTCAGAAGCATGGCAAGTAAGGTTTACCTGCTGATAAGTGTACTGCTGCTGGTTACCACCTGTTACATTTGCTACAATGTGCATACGTTTTTCCTGCTGCTGATCTTCAGGTATATCCAGGGTTTGCTCACCTGCACCAGTTTAAGTATTACGCTTACGCTGATGTTCAACAGGCTGCATTCCGAGCGTTCTAAGGAAATAGGCTACTCGGTAGTGTATTGTGTTCTGCTCTGCGTTTCGCCGCTGTCTATTTTATTTACAGCAGCCATTATTGATAATTACAATTTCAACGTAATTTACAAATGCGCCATTTACTCTTTTATACCCGGGGCGGTACTGATGTGCATCATCATGAACAATGTGCATTTAAGCCGCAAAACACCTTTGTACCAGCTGGATTGGGGCAGCTTTATTATCTATTCTACCGCTCTTTCCCTTATCGGTTACGTTATGGTGTACGGCCAGCAATATGAATGGTTTGACGACATGCGCATCACCGCGAGCGTTGTAGCCCTGTTGGTATTGCTAACCATATTTGTGATCAGGCAGTTGCATGCTAAAAGGCCGTATTTTCATATTCAGGCATTTAAATACCGCAGTTTTGTGTTGGCCGCGCTGCTATTGTTTGTATTCTACATCTGCCGCGGTTCGTTTGGGATCACCACCTCCTACATGGGCAGTGTTTTAGGCATCGACCCGATCCACATGGGGTATTTGCTGATCTATAACCTCGGCGCCATTATCATCAGCGTAACTATCTCTTCCAGGTTTTTGCTTATGAAAAAGCCGTTACGACTGATCCTGATCTATGGCTTCGCATTTCTGCTGGCCTTTCATGTGTATATGTGTTTTGTATTTTCTAGCCAGGTAGATTCGGAAGACCTCATCATCCCCGTAATATTACAGGGTTTAGGCGCAGGCATGGTCATGACGCCTATTATCCTGTTCATCGTGTCATCATCGCCGCTTAAGTATGGCAATACGGGTTCTGCCATTGGGATATTTATGCGTTTTACCGGTTTTTGCAGCAGTATAGCGCTCATTAATTATTTCCAGCTATACAGGCAAAGCGACCACCTCAGCCGTTTTCAGGAAAAATTGAGTGGGTTAAACCCTGTTGCCGTTCAAAAATTAGCGGCTTACAAACAGGCGTTAACCAGCCACGGCGTAGCCACCGACCAGGCTGCTAAAATTGCCAATGGCTTGCTAAGCAAAAATATTGGCGCACAGGTCCAGTTACGCTTCGCGATGGATTATTACCAGATCATCAGTTGGTTGCTGCTCATTATTATTTTAGTGATCATCCTGTTCCCGTCAAAACAACCAACGGTGATCAACCTCGGAGAAAATCAGCCCGCTCCCATTGTTTATTAAAATTGCACACAGCTATATTTGGTAACTGTGTGCAATGCAAAAACTAACTTTTCAGCGCTATTTCCCCGTGTTCATTTAGGGCGGGGTTAAGCTCTTCAATATTATCTTTAGGCGGATGGCGGTGCCACCACGATGCCAGTATAGAACCAGTTACGTTCATCAGCGGGCCAAATACTGCCGGGGCCAAACCCACGGTAGCCATTTTACCCATCTCTTTTGCAAGGCCCGATGCCAGGCCGCCGTTTTGCATGCCTACTTCTATGGCAATGGTACGGCAATCGCGCTCGCTCATTTTAAACAACCGCCCCGCCCAATAACCAAACAGGTAGCCCAGCAGGTTGTGGGTGAGCACAAGCAATATTAGCAACGGACCAATAGTTAGCAAGCTATTACGCCCCGCGGCGGTGATGATCACAATAATAAAAGCGATGCCAAACATAGATACATAAGGCATGGCGCTATCCAGCCATTTGGCCTTACCGCTCAGGAATTTGTTAAACAACAAGCCACCGGCTATCGGCAGAATCACCATTTTTACGATATCCCACATCATATCTACCACGTTGATGTGTACAAAAGCGCCTGCAAAAAGCTTCATTAGCAATGGCGTAATAAGGGGTGCCAGTGATGTAGAAACCGCCGTAATGGTAATAGATAAAGCCAGGTTAGCCTTGGCCAGGTAAGAGATTACATTGGATGCCATACCATTTGGCGAGCAGCCGATTAAGATGATACCTGCAGCAATTTCCGGCGGGAAACCGCTAACGCTTGCCAAAGCAAACCCAATAAGCGGCATAATTAAAAAGTGACTGAACACACCTATAAACACTCCTTTAGGCATTTTTACAACGCCCACAAAATCATGGAAACTCATAGACGTGCCCATCCCAAACATGATGATTTGAATGAGCGGCGTAATAAGTTTAGAGAGTTTAAAAGCACCTACCTGCAAAAAATGCTGCGGATAGTATAGCGCCGTAGTAACCGCCGCAAAAATGGTAATGGTATAAACAAAACCCTTAAGCGCATCGTACCCGCGGAACGAGATAGCCAGCGCCGCAAAAAAAGCAATAAACAGCGGGCCGGCATTTGCGCCGTTACCCATTGCCACCATGCTCAATGCGCCTGCCAGGCAAGCCAGGGCTATTAGCAGCGCAATTTTATATACAGTGATATTTTTCATGGCGGTTAGTAGTTACGCTCTTTTAGGTAATTGTCCAGTTCCTTTGTGGTCATGGGGAGTTTGCCGGGGTAGTTTTTTAGCCAGTTCAGGAAATCTTTTTTGATGTCGTCTGTCCATTTGCTGTCTATCTGGCCGGCCAGGTATTTCTTTTCGCGCAGGCGCAGGTGGCCAAATTCATCGCGCAGCTTGGTAACCTCGGAGGTAAGCACCAGATCTTCCACCAAAAATGCGGGGATAAATATCACACCATACTTTTTTGCCAGCACCACATCACCGGGTAAAACCGTTGCACGGCCAATGCGGATAGGCGCGTTAATGGTGGTCAGCATCATTTGTTTAATGTACGATGGGTCGCTTGCTTTGATCCAGGCGTTGAAGCCCTTTATCTCGCTCAGTCCCTCCACATCACGTACCGAACCATAAAACACCACCCCCTTGTGCGATTTGGCATAAATAGAGTTGCCCAGGTTATCGCCTATCAGCGTACCATCGGCTACTTTTCCGTAACCATCTGCCACATAAACATCGCCCTCAGTTAACACATCTATCGGCCAGGAATTGGTGCCGCCCTGCTGGGCGCGGCCTTCTGCTTTACCCTGCTCCTGCACGGCAGTGATCAGATCCGGGCGGGATGGCATGTACTGGGCAGTTACTACCCTGCCTACCATTGGGCTATCGGGCGATATCATCGTCCAGTCGCCCTCAAACTGGTTGGCAAAACCTTTGTTGCTGAGTACGCCCCAGGCTTCTTCCAGCGAAATATTCTTCAACCGCGCCAGTATACCGTCGGATACCTTTGGGCGGCCATCGGCAAAACGCTCGCCTTTCCACTGGGCGGTAAGCGTTTTTATATACTCGGGCGACGAACCAACCCGCTGCGCACCGGCAACCAGGCTGCCCATCATCAGCGCGGCAATTAATGTGATTTTCTTATTCATCATTACAATATTTATTATCCTGTACTTAAACTCGTTTTATTTTGAATGCAGCCGGCGTTTAAACCGGCTGCTCATCAAAATCAATTAAACAATAAAGGACATGGTTAAGGTGTGTTATGCTTTGTTATTACGTACTACAGCATCCATTAAACCGCGGATATAACCTATGGCGTATAAAATGCCAATGGTGCTGTAGCCGGGGAATGAATTACTATCGCCGGCCATGGTGGGCACATGATCTGGCCGCAGCGGGCCGCGGAAACCTATTTTGTAGTACGATTCCATGGCTTTGTACATATCTATCTGCCCCTCATCATGAAAGGTTTCTTCGAACTTGAATTTGCCGCCCTTAACATTTCTGAAGTGCACAAAGTGGATCTTCTCCTTACCAAAGTGGTGAACAGTTTTAGGGATATCAACCCCCATTAGCGAGAAGTTCCCCTGGCACATAGTGATACCGTTGTTTGGGCTGGGGTACAGCTTCAGCATCCTATCGAAATTGGGCACGGTGGTCATGATGCGGGAGATGCCCTTGATGCTATCTACCTGCGGGTCGTCCGGGTGCATGGCCAGCTTAATACCGGCTTTTTCAGCTTCGGGCACTACCGCCTTTAAAAAATATTCCAGGTTTTTCCAGAGGGTTTCTTTACTCACCTCGCCATACTTTGTCATCGGGGCATTCTTAATATCCTCGTAATCAAACGCGGTTACCAGTGCGCCTCCCCTGCCCGGCTTATCCATACTGGTACGAAACCAGCTGATCACCGGCATCCAGTTATAGCAAATAGTATCTATACCCGCTTTAGAGAGGTTTTTCATAAAGGTGATAAAATTGGCTATCTCCTCATCTCGTCCATCCAGCCCCAGCTTGGTTTTTTCGCCCAGCGATGGCGGGCCTTCAATAACGCGCAGCTTTAAGCCCACCTTATCCCAGGCGGCTACGTTGGCGGCAATAGCTTCGTAATCCCAGGGTTTGGCATCAGCACCTGCCAGTTTGGGGTTTATGCCGCCAACCGCGCCAAACACATTCATTTGTTTAGTGAGCGCTATTTTGCGCTCTTCCATACCGCTGAAGTAGGCTTCGCACATTTGCATGCCGGCATCTACCGCGTAATCTGCCATCAGCTTAGCTTCGGTGGCTTTATGATGCGCCAGATCCCTAAGATCTGACGCAGACACTGCCGTGCTACCTATAGACAAAGCGGCGGCCAGCGAAGCACTTTTTTTGATAAAGTCCCTTCGGTTCTCTTTCATAATTTGAGGGTTATTGTTACCTAATTACAAATTATTTATCCCACCAGATACGGGTAGTGAACAGATCGGCTCCCTGGCGGCTAATAGCGTTATTTACGTTAGGGTTTACACCAAATTCGCCCGGTGAGTATTTAAGGCGGCGTGGTATAGTGCCATTGGTTTCGTTACCTACATAGCTTATTGGCGTAAGCACCGGGAAACCGGTTCTTCTCCAGTCAGACCATGCCTCAACACTGTTCAGCGTAACCGCGTGCAGCATGTACAGCTCGGTGTGGATAGCGTTCATCTTGGCATCCAGTGTACCGGCTGCAGGGTATAGGTTAGCAGCAACATAGGTGGCAATATCTTCAGCAGATGGTTTTACTGTACCATAAACCTGGTTTAAGGCAGATAGCTGGCCATCGGCAAAAGTTGTTGCCGCAGTACCGGTTGCCCAGCCCCTTTCAATAGCCTCGGTTAGTAATAAACGGGCCTCGGCGTAGGTCATATAGATCCACTGGTTATTATTGGCATACATACGTGCAGACGGGCGCGAGTACAGATCTAAGTTAGATGGCGTTAAAGTAACCAGCGTGTTGGTGGTAATACCGTTTGGTAAACCTACCTGGTTGGCTGCAGTAGCATCACCGTTCTTTAAAGCGGCAACAAGCGTAAGGCGCGGGTCTTTACGGGCTTTCATCATATCGATAAAAGTTTTACCCCACGATACACCGTTTACAGCTGCTATATTACGCGAGCCCGGGCCCAAAATCCATGAATTTGGGTTTGAGCTTACCTGTGCAGCACCTTCAAAGTTAATGGCTATGTTCTCGCTGCTGCTGGTTATTAAACCACCGGCTATAGCTTTGGCAGCCCAGGTTTGTGCCATTGGGGCATCTACCTTTTGCAGGCGCATAGCTAAACGCAGCATTAAAGTATTAGCTGCGCGTTTCCATTTGGCAATGTCACCCTGGTAAATATAATCTGCCTTGGTTGGGATGTAAGCGCTTGCATTTAAAGCAGCACCGGCTTTTTCCAACTCGTTCAGCAGGTCGGTATAAATATCCTTCTGCGCGTCGTAAGCAGGGTTAAAATTATTATCGATATAACCTTTACCGGCTTCGCTGTAAGGTACATCGCCGTACATATCTGTCATAATAGCCAGATCCATCACCTTAATGATACGCGCCATTGCATTAATGTTCACGTCTTTAGGGTCTTGGGTAAGGCTAATGAGGTTAACCTCGTTCTTAATAGAGTTTGCGTAAGCATCCTCAAAATAAGCCGCGAAACCGTTTTGGGTAGAGATATAAAAGCTACCGCCGTAAGCGCTTAAATCGGTTGACGACATCTGCTGCATCATACAGGCAGCGTACTGGATGTTGTTACGCCACGATTTTGAATCGGGGTTTTGGGTACCGGCAAGCTGCACCTGTGTGGTAGCCAGCAGGTAATCGTTTGGTACCGCTACGGGTACATTTGGGTTGGTATTTATGGACTGGAAATCTTTAGTGCAAGATGCAAACAAGACCGCAGTAAATGCTATGATTGATAATTTACGTACCATTTTCAATGTCTTTTTAATAAGTTAAAACTTGATGTTAAGATTAAGGCCGATGTTGCGGGTTGTTGGCGCGCTTCCGTACTCTAAACCCTGCGCATTGCTGTTGTTGTAGTTAGATTCCGGATCGATAGAACCTGATTTTTTCATCAGGATGGCTACGTTGCGGGCTACTACACCAATAGTGGCACTTTTTACATTGATTTTGTTTAATAAAGCAGTTGGTAACTGGTAGTTAAGGATAATTTGCCTTAACTTAATAAAGTCTGATTTAAATACAGAAACGGTTGCCACGTTAGCGTGTACGTTACCCCAGTAATCCTGGGCAGACGCACGTACTGTGTTTGGCGCGCCGGCCTCGTTAACACCAACGCCTACTATACCGCCTTCGCGGCCTTCCAGTGTTTCCGGCGCTAAACCAAAACGGTATTGGAACGCTTTAGAACCAGAGTAGATGTAACCGCCGTATTTAGCATCTATAAGTGTGCTTAACGAGATGCGTTTGTAGGTGAACGTGTTGGTAAAACCTAAAGTGTAAGGAGATACACCTGAACCAAAATCTATCAGGTTACCTTTTTGCGGGATACCGCCTGCGCTGTAAACAATGTTACCGCTTGCATCTCTCTTGTAATCAAAACCGGTGATCTGGCCGTATGGCTTGCCAACAATATGATCGATGAAAGATGTACCGTAGCGGCTTTGATCTACACGCAGTGTGGTAAGGTTACCATACAGGCTTTTAACCAAACTTTGATTGTAGGCAAAGTTGAATGAAGTATTCCAGGTAAAGTTTTTAGATTTCAGTGGAACACCGCCAATTAACAGCTCGATACCTTTATTGCTGATCTGGCCTACATTATAAATAGCCGAGTTATAACCAGAACCCAAAGATACGGTTGCCATTACAATATCGTTCTTGGTTTGACGATCGTAAACGGTGAAATCAAAGTTAAACCTGTCATGAAATAATCTTGCCTCAATACCTACTTCTGATGTGGTAGAAGTTAAAGGCTGCAGGTTAACATTAGGGATAGTGGTGTTATTGATCTGGCCAAGCGGCGAAGTTAAGTTAGCACCGTTAAGTGAATAGTTAAGCGCCAGGTTATACGGGTCGGTATCGCCGCCGGCCTGTGCCCATGCTGCCCTTACCTTTAAGTAATCAATAGCCTGCGGCAGTTTAAATGCTTCCGAAGCTACAAAACTTGCACCTACTGATGGGTAAAGGATGCTGTTTTTGCCCGGTGCAAGGGTAGAGAACCAATCATTACGCATGGCGCCGTTGAGGTATAAAAAGCTTTTGTAAGCAAGCTCTACAGTACCAAAAACAGAGTTGATCCTTTTTTCTGATACAAAAGTACCGTAAGTTCTGTTAGCCGGGTCGATGTTGGATACCTGGTAAAAGAACGGGATGTTAAAGGTGTTGTTGGCAATAAAATCGTTACCCTCGGTAACCATCTTCATAAAGTTAGAACCAACTAAACCATTAATATTCAAATCTTTAGTAATATTTTTATTAGCACCTAAAGTAAACTCGGTGTTCTGTTCGTTATACGTTCTGTTGTGCAGTGTTAAACCACCTCTTACCTGGTAAGCTGCGCCGTAAGGGATAATTTCGCTTTCGGCGTAGTTGAAGTAGTTTAAGCCAAAACGTGCTTTGGCATAAAGCCATTCGGTAATTTGGTATTTTGGTTCTATAGAGCCGATTATGCTGTTCTTTTTATCGTCCTCTTTAAAATCTTCAACACCAAAATATGGGTTGATAGTGAACAGGTTATCGTTCCACGGGTTTTCGTATCCGTTGGCATCGTATTTCTTTTCGCGTAGTAGCGACAAAGGAATATCTTGCGGTAAAGCCAGTATAGCAAAGGTTGAGCTACCTGCCTCGCCTAATACCCTTGGCCTGTTATGTGTTTTCTCGGAGATATACTTAGCGTTAACTCCAATGGTTAATTTTTTGCCCTGGTTAGTGTTCAGGTTAAGCGAGAAGTTGTTACGGTTGGTAGTATTGGTTGGCAAAATACCATCGTAATTTAAGTTACTGTACGATAAACGGTAACGGGTGCTTTCGGTAGAACCGGTTAAAGCTACGTTACTGGTAAGGCTGCTTCCTGTTTTGTAAAAGTTAGCGTAGTTGTTATCCTGAATAACATACGGGCGCATAACGCCATCGTAAAACATAGCGTCGCTGCCATCGTATTTACCACCCCAGCTAAAACGGCCGGCTTTTGCCTGCGCAACGGTAAGCGGTTTAACACCACCTGTACCGTGGCCGTATTCTTTCTGGTAACCCAGGTTAGGGATCAGCAGATCTTCCATTGTGGCGTTAAAGCCTAACTCTACACCTATACCCTGGCCTGCTTTTGCAGATTTTGAAGTGATTAAAATTGCACCGTTAGATGCCCTTGAACCGTAAAGTGCAGCAGCAGTTGCGCCTTTCAGTACACTCATAGATTCTATTTCATCAGGGTTTAACTGGGAGATGCCATCACCCTTATCATATCCCTGTGGATCACCTTTGTTCCATGATACAATCGGGCCAAGGGCACCGGCATCATTGCTGATAGGCACACCATCAACCACAATAAGCGGCTGGTTGTTTTGAGAGATAGAACCGCTACCCCTGATAGTAATACGGGTAGAACCGTTGGCGCCTGTAGCCGGCGGAGAAATGTTTAAACCGGCCACTTTACCTTCCAGTCCGTTGGCGATGTTTACACTGCGGGCTTCGGTAAGCTCGGTACCTTTAACTTCGGTTACCGCGTACCCTAAAGATTTTTTCTCTTTTTTGATACCCAGGGCGGTTACCACAACCTCGCTCATGTTCTTTACATCTTCCTGTAAAGTGATATTGATGGTTGTTAGATCCTTCACCTCTATCTCCTGCGAAATAAAGCCGATATAGGATGCAACCAGCGTACCCTTATTGGGGATGCGCAAGCTGTAATTACCCTGAAAATCTGATGTGGTGGCAACGTTGGTACCTTTAAGTTTGATAACTACGCCGGTAAGCGGCTCGCCTTTGCTGTCTTTAACCTGGCCTTTAATGGTAATATCGGCAATGGTTTTGTTTTCTGCGGCAACTATTACTACCAGCCCATCTTCAAATACCTGGTATTTTAGCTGGGTATCTTTAAGTAACATTTGCAGGGCTTCAATAGCCGGCGTGTTTTTTACGTTAAGCGATACTTCTTTATCAAGCGATAAATCTTCTTCGCTGTATAATAAGCGGATATTCCCTTTTTGCTGTAAAACATTAAATGCTTTTTTAAGTTGCATGTTACGGATATCCATATTAACCTTAACCTCCTGGGAATAGCTGTTAGCCGATACCCTTAAGCACGTTAAGAAAGTTAATATCATGAACCAGTTTAGCATCAATAAGAACCTGTTAGGGAATAGTTTAATAGGAAATTCAATAGATAAAACTTTATTGCATAGTTTATCAATTTTCATAATTTTGAGTCTTAATTGTTAAAAAATCTGAAATAGCAGGTGAAGCCTGCTTTGGGGGATTCAAGGCGGAGAATGTTGGCGCATTATCCGCTTTGTTTTTTTAGTATACTTTTACGTCATGCTGGTTTATTTTAAAATTAAACGGTTTAATTAATTTCATGGCCATTAAGGCGTCCTTCAGTTTTTCGGTGGTAAAAGCCCCGGTAAAATGGTAGGCTTTTATCTCCTCATTTTCAATATCAAATTTTACATTATACCAGCGCTCTAACTTGGGCACCAGTTCTTCAAATGTTTCGTTGTTAAATACCAGCTGGTTGCTCACCCAGGATACCTCTTCGGTGTACTCCTTGCCAGATACCTTTACCGGCACCACGTTTTGCACCATCATGGTAACATCGGGCACAACCGCAGCGGCTGGCTTATGCTGCAGTTCTACATTTTCTTCCCGGTCTATCAGCGCGAATTTTTCTGATGGTTTCAATATTACCTTTTCGGCATTGCGGTTATTCACGGTCAACTCTATAGAACCGCGCAGCAGGGTAGTTTCTGTTTTGGCATCATGCGGGTAAGCTTTAACGTTAAAGGCGGTACCCAATACCTTTACACTTATTTTATTGGTGTGGATGATAAAAGGATGCGCCTTATCATGAAACACATCAAAAAAGGCCTCGCCTACCAGTTGTACCTGGCGCGTGCCGCGTTTAATCATGTCTTTATCATAAGTAAGCTTACTTTCAGAGTTCAGCCAAACCTGTGTACCATCTGGCAGTACCACTTTTTTGCGCATGGCGCCGCCCGATAGTATCTGGGTATTATAATCTGTTTTGTTGTTGGCATTTTGGCGATAGGCAACTATGCCGGCAGTTACCATAACAAATAATAAGGTACATGCCGCAATAAGCTGCTTGCTGAAACGGAAGCGATTAAACGCTTTTACATTCTGTTCGGCAAAAACCAACTGATCCTGGTATTTTAAGCGGTGGCGGTTGTAATGATAATCGTTATCAAATTTCTCTTCCTCAGCTGCAAACAACTGGCGCAGGATCTCCTCATGATAAACCGACTCCGGGCTTTCGGCCATCAACTCCTCCAGATCTGCAAGATCCTGGGGTGTGGCTTCGCCGGATAGCTTAAGCGCAAGTAATTCTATTACTGTTCTTTGAGGCATAATTCAAGAAGGAGTATTATTGGTTTATAATAGTAAGACAACAGGAATTGCAAAACTCCCTAGTGGAAAATAAAATATTTTTTCAGGCGAGGTTAAATTCCTTGTTCAGCACCACCGTTATCTTGCCGAGGGCCGATACCAGGTGGGCATCAACCGTTTTTACAGAGATGTTTAGTATCTCGGCTACTTCTTTATAGCTAAAGCCGTCTTCCTTAATTAATTTAAACACCAGCTTACCTTTGGGCGGTAATTTATCAATGGCCATTTCAATTTTAGCACGTAGCTCGGTGCTGATCAGGATCTGCTCGGGCGTGTTGTTATCTAAAAAAATATCTATGCTGATATCATCAATAGACACCACATCAGATTTTGAGTTTTTTTTAATAATGTTTAACGACAGGTTGCGCGCAATAATAAATGCATACGCCTGCACATTATCTACCAATAAAAGATCGGCCCGGCGCTGCCACAATATAAACATTACATCGCTGGCCACTTCCTCTGAAAGCTCGCGCGATTTAAGCAGACAATAGGCAAAACGCTGCAGGGGATCAAACAAATAATTGAACAATAGCTTATACGACGACTCACTATTTGATGTAGCAAGTTCGTTAATAATATTAGTTAAGAAAGGGGGTTTCTTAAGCATTAGTTCTAATTGGCGAATCAAACTTAACAATTTTGTTACGTTAAAAAAGTATCCCGCAAAAAAAAATGTAAATAGTACGGTTATCCCGTTGGTTTGCTAACCAACACGGTTTATGCCCGGCAGGCAAATAATTAAGATGGGGAATTATTAAGCAGTTGTAATAGTTAGGCAAATAAATTTATACAGATTGATAACCGGCCTATGCTTAAAAAGCATTGTCGGCCAGCCACTTCTGTATGCGCTGCGGATATTCTGCCAAACCGCCTTTGCCAAACCGCATGCCGTAGCCATGGCCGCCTGTTGCATACAGGTGCATTTCGGCAGGTACTTTTGCATGTTTAAGTGCCAGGTAATAGGTAAGGCTGTTCTCCACATTTACGCCGTCATCTTCTGTTTGGATAAGGATGGTGGGCGGTGTTTTATCTGTAACCTGTATCTCGGCAGCCAGTTTACTTTTATCGGTAACATGGGTAAGATATGCCGGATATACGAGTATGGTAAAATCGGGGCGGCAGCTTAGCTCATCCGCGGCATCAACAGCTGCATAAGTTCTTTTACTGTAACTATTGCTCAGCAATGCCGATAGGTGCCCGCCGGCCGAAAAACCCATAATGCCAATATGATCGGGCTTAATGCCCCACTTTGCCGCGTTGGCGCGTACCATGCCCATAGCCCGTTGCGCATCCTGCAAGGGCAGCTCGTACCGCAGCTTGCCCGGTAACGCAGGCACCCTGTATTTTAACAAAACAGCCGTTACCCCTATGGAGTTGAACCAGTTGCAGATCTCGGTACCTTCCAAATCAAACGCCAGGATAGAATAACCACCGCCGGGGCAAACTATAACCGCCGTACCGTTGGCTTTTTTGGGCGTAAAAACTTCGATGGTAGGGTTGGTAATATCAGCCAAACGGATAACATCCTTAACATCCGTTTTATGGTCGGTAACATCATGCTCAACTAACATCTTCCCGTTTGCGGTATCAATAATGCGGCTTTGCGGCCATAGTTTTAGTATTAAGGTAGCGCCGGGCTTTGCGGCATTTTGCGCATTAGCCAATGCAGGATAAATAATCAGTATCAATAATGTTGTTACGCGCAGCAATGGGTTGTTATATAACATAGGTTGGTAAATGATAATTTATAAAGAAGACGTACAAGTGTGGTAGTAGCACTACTGTGATAAAAACATAAATATATATATATTACTGTCAATTTCGACGAGGTACGAGGAGAACTATTTCTTGAACGAAGTGAAAAATCCTGTTCATTATGCAAAGCTCGCCGCCGCCTAACACACCGGTTGGGAATGATAAAAGAGTATTAATAAATTTAACATATATCCCCTACCTTAGCCTACAAACCATCAAACCATGGAACATAAAGCAAAATCTCTCCGCCCATTTATCGGCGCAAAGGACTATGAACTATCCCGAAACTTTTACCGCGACCTGGGCTTTGAAGAATTTGTTATCTCGCACAATATGTCGCTTTTTAAAACGGGCGCCTTCGGGTTTTACCTGCAGGATGCCTACGTGCAGGATTGGATTGACAACACCATGCTGTTTTTAGAAGTGGATGATGTGGCCCGCTTTTATAACGAACTGGCAGCGTTAAACCTCCCGGCTAAATACACAACCGCCAAACTAACACCTATACGCGTAGAAAGCTGGGGCCGCGAATGCTTCCTGCACGATCCAAGCGGCATCCTTTGGCACTTTGGTGAGTTTTTTAGTTAGACGTAATATTACTTTGATTGAATTTTTAAAGCACCTGGGTTAACGTCATATAATATTTACATTCTTTTTGCCGTAGCCTGACATTCCTTGCTGCAGGCTATATATATTTGCATTGCCGAACCCAGTAGCGGTTCAGTAAAAACATTCCGTTAATCTCTCTCAAAACTTCACTACCATGATTGAAACGAAAGCTTACGCTGCTCAAGATGAAAAAACGCCCCTCGCTCCCTGGACCTTCGAAAGGCGCGATGTTGGCCCTCATGATGTTCAATTTGATATTTTATTCTGTGGCGTGTGCCACTCAGATCTTCACCAGATCAAGAACGATTGGTTCCCGGGGATTTTCCCGATGGTACCCGGCCACGAAATTGTAGGCCGCGTGGTTAAAGTGGGCGACCACGTAACCAAATTTAAAGTTGGCGACCTTGCAGGTACCGGCTGTATGGTTGATTCTTGCCGCGTTTGCGAAAACTGTAAACAAGATCTGGAGCAATACTGCATCCCCGGCAGCTCGCAAACCTACAACGGCTACGAGCAGGACGGCAAAACGCCTACCTACGGTGGCTATTCTAACACCATTGTGGTGAACGAAGACTTTGTACTGCATGTATCAGATAAGCTTGATCTTGCTTCTGTAGCGCCGCTGCTTTGCGCAGGTATTACCACTTACTCGCCTTTAAGGCACTGGAAAGTGGGCAAAGGCCACAAACTGGCTGTATTAGGCTTAGGCGGCCTGGGCCACATGGCAGTTAAATTTGGCGTTGCCTTTGGTGCCGAAGTAACCGTATTAAGTACCTCCCCTAAAAAAGAAGCCGATGCAAAAGCACTTGGCGCGCACCACTTTGTAGTTACTACCGATAAAGCGCAGGTAGAAGCTGCTAAAAACACATTCGACTTTATTTTGGATACCGTTTCTGCAGAGCACGATTTTAACATGTACCTGTCGTTACTGCGTACCAATGGTGTACATATCTGCGTTGGTGTACCACCAAAACCGGCAGAAATTGCAGCATTCAGCTTACTGGGCGGCCGTAAAAGCTTGGCAGGTTCGGGCATTGGCGGTATTGCCGAAACTCAGGAAATGCTTGATTTCTGTGCCGAAAACAACATTGTTTCGGATATAGAAATGATTGACATTAAAGATATCCAGACCGCTTACGACCGGATGGAAAAAGGCGATGTACGTTACCGCTTTGTAATTGATATTGCTACTTTGTAAGCTTTAAAAATTCTTATAAAAACAAAGCGGCCCCGAATTCGGGGCCGCTTTATTTTTCATGTCACAAACCAACCCAAACGGGTTAAATGCGACAAAAAAGAGGTGTTCAACATGTTCAAAAGTGTTCACCCAAATAAAAATGAACACCTGTTTTATCAAAATGAACACCTGTTATAACGTAGATTACTGCTGCAGTTTCTGCAACCTCGCATAGGTTTCCAGCATAGCCGATTGATCTATCAGGCTTTTAATTTGCTTTTTACCTAACAGTCCCTGTGCATCTTTTTCATCTTTCCAAACATGCTCGGCATCGGCAATAACAAAGTTTAAGCGGCTTTTATTCTTCTCCACCTTATACAATTCCAGGTATCCACGGATCAGCACTGCATTGAACCAGTAATTATCCGGCAGCTTACCGTTACGGAAAAAGTATTTCTCAGATCCATCGGCCACCAATTTGGCATCGTCCAGGTACTTTTTATCCTTAGTAATATTATACAGGATCACACCCGATTGCAGCATAGTACCAGCATTATAAGTATAAAATGCCGAATCTATCGTCAACGATGGCACACGGATAGCATCGTAATAAACACCTTTTGGCGAGAGCAGGTTTTTCTTTGTCCAGTTATAAACGGAAATGGCGGTATCTAAATAAGCTTTTTGTTTGGTTGCCTGGTAAAGCCGTAATGCCACCAGTACGCCCGGCCCGTTAGAGCAGGTGTTCTTACTTTTTAAATTACCTTCTTCCCAGTAGAAACCACCGCCGGCTACCTGGTCATGCCCGGTTAGCAGAAAACGGTAAATAAGTTTTGAGGTTTCGAGGTATTGCTTGTTGTGGGTGCGGTCGTAGGCATCCATCAGGGCAATGGCAATCCATTCGTTATCATCATAAAAACGCGGGTCGATCTTTTCTTTAACCACCATGGCTTGGTAAGCCGGTGCAGGCGCACGGTCGCTGTAGTACTGCTCTATCGCCTTCATTACCGGGGCTATGTATTGCTTTTTAGGCTCAAGCACTTCCATTTCGTTAGCGGCCTGCAGCAATGCCGTTAGGGGCCATAAAAAAGAATGGTTGCCTTTGTTTTCGACAGTATTATTGGTTTCGAGGTACAGGTTGGCGCCTTTATCATAAAAAGTTTGGTAAATATTTTTGTTGATCTGTTGCACCCGGGCCTTGTAATCTACAGGCTGGGCAACGGCGCAATAAGCCATAGCAATGCCAAGTACCACCGTTAGTGATATTTTTTTCATAGGTAAATGTTTTAATTTTTAAGCCAGCAATTGTGGTTTTGTGGTGTATGTTTCCCAAAGCAGCTCGCCAAACAGGGTGTTGGCCCAGGCAAACCATTTACGTGTGAATTTGGTAGCATCGTTCTTATTAAACGACTCGTGCATAAAGCCGGTTCCGGCATGTGTTTTCCGCAGCATTTCAATACACTCGCGAATCTCCTGGTCGTTGGTACTGGTAAGTGCGCGCACAGTGATGGCAATCGGCCAGATCATATCCTTGCCTGCATGCGGCCCGCCAATGCCCTCGCCTGCCGTACCTTTAAAAAAGAACGGGTTATTTAACGAGAGCAGCATTTTACGGGTGTTAAGGTAAACCGGGTCGGTATTTTTAATGGCATCCAGGTAAGGCATGGCCAGTAAGCTTGGCACGTTGGCATCATCCATCAGGTTAAAGCTGCCAAAGCCGTTTACCTCGTAGGCATAAACTTTACCATATTGCGGTGTATCTATTACGGCGTGCTGCTTTAGGGCGGCATCCACCTCGTTAGCCAGTGCCAGCAGTTCTGCCGAGAGGGCATCATCCTTTAAAATCGCTTTTGCCATTTCTGATGACTGCCTTAAGCTGGTAACCGCGAAAAAGTTAGAAGGGATAAGGAACGAATAAACCGTAGCATCATCACTCGGGCGGAAGGAAGAACAGATTAACCCAACCGGTTTTACCGGATAACCGTAACCGGCCATTGGCACACCATCGGTAGCCCAGGCCGTCTTACGCTGAAATGAGTATGGGCCGTCATTTTCCTTACGCTGCTGCTCCTTAAAGGTTTTCAGCGTGCTTTGGATAGCTGCTTTCCAGTTGACATCAAAGGGCGAGGTATCGCCGGTAAGTTTCCAATATTTATACGCCAGGCGGATAGGATAGCATAACGAATCTATCTCCCATTTACGCTCGTGCAGGCCGGGTTTCATATCGGTAACATCATCTTTCCACTCGCCTACTTTGGTAGGGTCGTCGTAAAAAGCGTTGGCGTATGGGTCGCGCAGTATGCAGGCAGCCTGGCGGTTAATAACCCCGGCAACCAGGCTTTTCAGTTCTTTATCTTTGCTGATAAAGGCAATGTATGGCCAAACCTGCGCCGTGCTGTCGCGCAGCCACATGGCATCAATATCACCGGTAATTACGTAGGTATCAGGTTTGTTGTTTACTGTTTTATAGGTAACGGTAGTATCCAGCGTGTTAGGGAAACAGTTCTCAAAAAGCCAACCCAGCTCCGGGTTCTTTACTTTCGATTTAAATTCTACTATCGCTTTCTCAATAGATTTACTGGTAAACCTACGCTGCGCTGCCGGAACCCTTACCACCGGGTAAGTATCTGCCGCTAAGGATAGTTTGTTCATAAAAACACCTGCACCTAAAAGTGCCGTACTGCCAATAAATTGCCTTCTCTTCATAGATATTTGTATATGTAACGATTTGAAAAAATCTTCCGGGGAAATTAATCAAAACCCCGGAAAATCAACTCAATATTTAAAATTTGCCTGCAGCCTTTAATGTAGCCGCCGCTTCCATCATGGTAACACCGCTAATTTGGGTGGTAAGATCTATCGTACCCGATGGTGCCGATTTCCAATCCGGACTAACCGTCATGGCCGGGCGGCCGATGCCTTTTGTAAATAATGTTTCGGCGTTGTACTTTAAAAATTTAACGTAAGCATTGCGGTTAGCCTCGGTAACATCCGGGCTTTGGATAAGTAAAGTAAGATACCTCACCAGGATGCCTTTAAACAAACCGCCATCGCCCTGCCCTTCTGATTTCAGCAGGCCGCCCGGCGAAATATCCGGGTCAACAATGGTAGCGCTTGCATTACGCATGGCATCTGCCAGGTAAGCGGCGTCTTTGGTAACATTGTACAGTTCCAAAGCGGCGCCTATATATACGCCCTGGTTATAGGTAAATTTATTCTTGCTGATCTGCCCGTCGCGGTTACCGTTGATACCATCCCAGATGATGCCTGTTGTAGGGTCAACCAGGGTACTGGTCATCCAGGCGTACAGGTCTTTGGCAATAGTCAAATCTGCGGCGTTACCTTTTAAGCGGTACAGACGGCAGGCAAAAATAATAGCCGGCGCGTTTGCCGGAGTGTTCTTATAATCCAGCTGACTTTTGCGCCAAGCTATGCCCCCGCCCTGGTTGGCATTCTGGCCGGTTTTAATATCCGTCCATAAAATATTGGCGGCATCCAGGTAATCGTTATCATTGGTAACCTCGTAAGCGCGCAGGCTTGATAGGGCCAGCCATTCCATATCATCGTAATACTCATTCTGATACTTATTCCCATTGGTAATACGGGTACCGTTCAGCAGCGATTTCATCCGTTGCCTGTATACATCGTTCTTGGTGCGGATAAAGGCATCCGTAAACACATCCATAGTATGTGCCTGCGGCCAGTAATTGTAATTGGTGTTGCTGCCGTTATCCTGCTTAAAATAGTTTCCGTTGGCCGAAATGTAGTTGTTGTAGGTAGCCGTTTGCAGCGAATCGGCAGTTTCGGCGTAGGTATAGTTGATAACAACCGCAGGTTTATTACCGTAGAGCGGAAAAGGCTTATCCTTAAGGCAGGAAGTGAGCATCAGCGGGATGATCCCTGCCAAAGCTAATTTGCCTATATGTTGAGTGATGGTTCTCATAAATTGATCTGATGTTAAGTACTGCAACGCCTTGCGGCGTAGCAGTACTGTTTACAATATTAATTAGTTAACCTTAACTGAGTGGGTGTAAGCAGCGGCGGTAGCGCTCCAATCCACCTTAATATCTGCCGTTTTGTTATCGGCTGCACCGGTGAATTTAAAGCAGTTATCATACTGCGAACTGTTAACCGGCACCATGTAATAAAACGATGGCGCAGTGTTTGCATCCGGGCGGTTGTTATCATTATTTACGCTGCCATAGTATTGGGTAGTTGTTGCACCTGCAGCATCTTTAAAGGTAAAGCGGAACTTGTAGCGTTCATCACGTCCCCATGTTTCCTGGTGGAAAACGATGGAGGCATTATCAATCTCCCACACGCCACCGGCTTTGTAAGGCAGTTCGAACCAGATCTTGTTATCGGCAGCAAACCATAGTCCTACCGATGTTACCTGCGTAGTTTTGTAAGCAGCTACGTTAAAATCAACCTCTATTTTCATCACTTTAGTATCTCCTGTAATGGTTGTATTACCTTCTTCTGTCAGTTTTGCACCATCATAAGAATAGGTAGTTGGCGTGCCTGTGTTACGGTCAGCAAAATGGAATGTACCTGCTTTTATAGAAGTAAACACTTCAAACTTGCCCGGTGCTACCAGTTTCATCTTGGTGGCTTTGCTCAGGTCTTCGCCATTCTCGGTAGATGTACCGGTGATGAACAATTCGGTAGGAATATCGGTAAAACCTGCAGGGCGCTGAATTTCTACCGTGCGCACCTGGTCGGATTTTTTTACGCCGATACCTTTTGACGACATCACCGTCCAGATCACTCTACCCGATTCCTGCGGTTTTACGCCGGCAAGGTTGGCAATTTTGTTAAGGTCGCTAAAGGTTACGCTTAGCTTGTTGTACAGTCCGTTACCATCGCTCGGCACCGAATAAAGGGGCTTTGAAAAATCGCCGCCCACTTTATCAAATGCAACCTCATATAAAACCAAACCATTATCTTCTGCACGTGCCTGCTCCCACTCAAAGGAAACCGCGCCCGATGCACCTGATGCTATTTTAATAAACTTGTTATCCTCCGGTGCAAACAAATTGCTTACCGCCGTTACGTTTGTGTGACTAAGTTCTTTATCTTTTTTGCAGCCTGATATAACTATCACCGCAACTATGCATGCCATAAGGCTATAAAATATTTTCTTCATGATGTTAATTGATTATAAATGTTTTATAAATAATTACCTGATTACCAACCCGGGTTTTGTGTAAGATTTGGATTAACGGCACGCTCATCCCGTGGGATTGGCCACAAGTAGGCCTTGCCCGCATCAAAGCTGCGCTGGTTTGCCCTGATGTAACCGTTATCTACCGATGCAGGGCCGAATTTGGCACCATGCGCCCAGCCGTTTAATACCACCTCGGCGGTTTTCCACCTGCGGATATCAAATACGCGAAGGCCTTCCATAGCCAGCTCGCTGCGGCGCTCGTTGCGTACAACATCGCGTAAAGCAGCCTGCCCCGTTGCAGGGAAGTTAACAGCTGCAGCAGCCGTAAAGCCTGCGCGGGTGCGGAGAGGTTTAATGGTTTGATCCCATACACCGGCATCCAGCTGGCCAAGCTCGTTCTTGGCTTCGGCATACATCAACAGCACATCGGCATAGCGGATGAGGATAAGGTTTAACCCCGATTGGAAAGTAGATGCGTTAGATGTAGGATCGTAATACTTGCGGATGTAGTAACCTGTTGGTGAACTAACCGTACCCGAAGCATACTCATCGGCACCACGGCCGGTGTTGGCATCGGGCTGCGGATCGCTGCCAGGCTTTATGTAGATGGTTTTTACGGTGTTATCCGGTTTTCTCCATTGGTATAAATTATATACAACGGTGCTGGTTAAACGTGGGTCGCGGTTAACGTAAGGGTTGTTCTCGTCGTAACCAGATCCGTCTTCGCCCGGTTTCTTACCGTTCAGCATCAGGTAATTATTTACCAGTTCCTGCGTAGGGGCCAGCGCGTTAAGGCGCGCACCAACAGACAGCGGTGCAAAATCCCTGAAATCGTAATAAGAGATATTGTTAGATCCGTTAGGCACGTATTGCAGATCAAGCATCACCTCGTTGTTATACTCATTCTGCGGAAGGAAGATGCCTTCGTAAGAAGAAAACAAACCGTAAGTGCCGTTTGTATTATTGCCAATCAATTGTTCGCAGGTGCTTATCACACTGTTCCAGTTGTTATCGTACAGGTAAACCCTTGCTTTAAGCGCTACTGCAGCGCCTTTGGTAATACGGCCCCTGTCGGCAGCGGCATAAGCGGTGTTTACCGGCAAAACAGCGGCGGCTTCATCAAGCTCTTTTACAATGAATGCAACAACATCTGCTTTTGCCGTGCGGGTAATCACCTTAGATTCATCAATGGTGATATCCTTTTGGATCAAAGGCACATCGCCAAACCAGGTAGCCAGCTGAAAGTAATGATACGCGCGGATAAACTTAGCTTCGCCTTTCATGCGGGCTTTTAAGTTGGCATCCATTGCGGTAACCCTGTCTACATTCTCTAAAAAGATGTTACAGGTTTTAATGCCCGCGTAATGGAAATTCCACTCCTCTTTTACACGGCCTAATGAAGCATCAAAGGTGCCGGCAGCCAGCGAGGCTACCCCGGCAACATCTCCCCTGCCATTGTAGGCATTATCAGATGCGCCTTCGTTGTAAAAAAACCAGTCGTTGCGAAACATCTGCGCGTAGGCAGTGCTTAAAACGCTGCCCGCTTTATCGGCGGTTGTCCAGTAGGTGGCATCGGTAAACTTGTTTTCGGGTGCCAGGTCAAGCTTTTTACAGGCCGATACAAAGCATACCAGGGCTGCAAAGAAAACTATTCTATGTAGATTAAATTTTTTCATGTTGCTCTTATTATAAGGTTACATCAATACCAAACCCGTAATAAATTGGCGTAGGATAAGCCCTGCCGCTATTGGCGCCGCCGCCGTTAGGAATATTGGCGTTACCATTTAACTCGGTAGTTTCAGGGTCGATGAATTTCATGCCCGAGAACGTAAGGATGTTTTGGCCGGATACATACGCCCTGATCTTTTGCATCCCTATCTTTTTGGCGATGCCTAAAGGTAAGGTGTAGCCTACCTGTACGTTCTTCACCCGCAGGTACGAACCATCAAACAGGTACATATCAGAACCGCGGCGGAAGTTGTTCTCGTTAGACTGGCTGCCGTTCTGCGCCAGGCGAGGGTAACGGGCATCGGGGTTTTGCGGTGTCCAGTAATCCAGCTGGTGCTGGTAAATAACCTGCGAGTAGCTAAAATGGAAAGGCTCCACCTGCTCGCCGCGTACAAACATGCTACGTTTGCCTACGCCCTGCATAAACAGGTTAAAATCAAGCTGTTTGTAGTTAAGGTTATAGGTAAACCCGAACGTAAAACGAGGGAAGCCGTTACCTAAAACAAACTTATCGTTATCATCAATAACGCCATCGCCGTTTACATCTTCATAGCGGTTATCGCCGGGCTGCACGTTTAAGCCGGCTGGTTTTGCGCCATTGGTAATATCATCCAGGTTTTGGAAGTAGCCGATGCGCTTTAAGCCAACGTACGAACCGATAGGCAAACCAACTTTGTTGATGATCTGCATCTCGTCGAAGCTTCTCAACTGATCGCCGCCTTCCAGGTACAGCACTTTGTTTTTGCTGTCGGCAAGGTTAAAGGCAAAGGTTTGGGTAAGGTTTTTACCGCGTAAACGGTAGTTCACATTCAGCTCCCAGCCGCGGTTTTGCACTTTACCGGCGTTATAATCCGGCAGGCCTGCACCAAAAGTACCGGGTACTATTGGCGGTAACAGGATGTCGCGGGTGATCTTGTCGAAGTAATCTACCGAAACCGTTAAAGCGTTTTTAAAGAAGGTAGCATCAACACCCACGTTGAAGGTTGCTGCGCGTTCCCAGCGGATATCCGGGTTGGCAAAGGTGATACCGGTGGTACTTACAGTTTGATTATTAAAACCGTAGAAGTAGTTTTGGTTGGTACCGTAGGTATTTAAAAACTGGTAATCGCCAACGTTTTGGTTACCCAGTATACCGTATGAGCCCCTCAGTTTCAGATCACCAAACTTGTCGCGGTAGTTATCCATAAAGCTTTCTTCGGTGATGCGGTAACCGGCAGTTACCGACGGGAAGAATGCGTTACGATTTTGTTTGTTGAATTTTGAGGAAGCATCTATCCTGAAATCAAACTCGCCATAATATTTGTTCTTGTACGAATAATTGGCGCGGCCGAACAGCGAGTTTAAGCTGCTTTCGCTTTTATTGCTATTGGTACCTGTTGAAGATGGATCGAACTGGGTTACACCCGGAATTGGGGTACCTAATTCGGGATCGGTGAACTTAAGGTGCAGGTAGTTGCTTGTGTTGGTAGTAGATTCGTTTGCCACACCTACCAGCACATCTACGTTATGGTCTTTATTAAACGTTTTGGTGTACTGCGCCAAAAATTGGGTATTTAGGAATAGGTTCTTGTTGTTGTCATCATCCGTATTGCGGTCAGATCCATAAGTGCCTTTAGGCAGGTAGTTCACCTGTATTACCCTGCCAAACATGTGGTTAGATAATAAGGTACCGCCAAAAACACCTTTCAGTTTAAAATCTTTAGTTACCGCTAACTCGGCGTTTAAGTTTCCAAAGATGTTATCGTTATCGCGTTTACGGTAACCGCCTTTTTCGAGGATGCCTAAAGGGTTAAACTCCGTTAAGACATCGTTGGTGAGGTAATTACCCTGGTCGTCCTTAATTTTATAGTAGGTTGGCGTTCTGCCTGCATCTACAATTAAGGTAGAGGTGTTGAAGGAATGCTCCTTAATTTCGGTACGGGCGTAAGATAAAATGCTGGTTAACTTCAGCTTGCCAAACTCCGTAGTTAGGTTCATCCTGTAATTGTAGCGGCGCAAACCGTAATCAGGACCAACCAAGTTGCTGCGCTGATCTGTTACACCGGCAGATACCAGGTACGATGACGTTGCAGAACCGCCTGTTAAAGCCAGATTATGGTTTTGCTGAACGCCGTTTTTCAGGATAGCATCTAAAAACCATTCGTTATCGCCCTGCTCCTGGAAAGCACGGATCTGTGCCGGGCTGTAGATTGGCTGTAAGCCTGCGTTCACTACGTTTTGGTTTCGCAGGATAGCGTTTTCGTAACCTTTTACCGGTTTGTAACCTACATGCGGTACCTGCACACCCCCCTGCCCGTTATAGGTAAGCGTTGCGCTGGCGTTCTTTTTACCTTTTTTAGTGGTTACCAAAATAACGCCGTTTGCAGCACGCGAACCGTAGATAGCTGCGCTACCCGCATCTTTCAGTACCGATACGCTCTCAATATCCTGAGGGTTAAGCAGGTTGATATCACCGCCGGTTATCCCATCAATCACCACCAACGGGCTGTTGTTACCCAACGTACTCACACCGCGAATGTTGATACTGGCATAAGCGCCCGGCTCACTGCTGGTTTGCTGTATAGTTAAGTTTGGCGATGTACCCTGCAAAGCCTGGGTTAGGTTAACCGATGGCTTGCCTTCTATAGCGGCAGAAGAGATTTGGTCTACCGAGCCAATTACGTTTACACGTTTTTGCGTGCCGTAACCAATAACTACCACCTCGTTTAAGTTGGTGCTTGCCGGCTGCAGCTGCACATTAATACCCTGCTGGCCGTTCAGCGGCACTTCTTTAGTGGTAAAACCAATAAAGCTGAATACCAAGGTACCATCAGTTGTGGCAGGTACATCTAAAACGAAATTACCATTAATATCGGTTACCGTTGCAATGGTAGTACCTTTAAGCTTTACGCTTACACCCGGCAGAGGCTGGTTGGTTTCATCGGTTACTTTACCGTTTACTTTTGCTTGTTTATGGGCGGCGCTGCTGCTTGTAATTGTAACGGCATCTTCGGCACGTTCGCTGATAACAATTACATCATCAATTACTTTGTAGGAAAGGTTAAACGGAGTTAAAACCTCATCCAGCACCTGTTTAATTGTTTTGTTATTAATATTAACGTTAACCTTAAAGCCCGGTTTCACCACGTTATCTGCGTAGGCGAATTTCACTTGTTTATCGGCCGAAATTTTTTCCAATGCATCGGCCAGCTTATCGTTTTTAAACTTAAGCGTAACCGGCTGCTCCAGGAATTTCTGGCCGAAAGAGTTGTTTGCTATTGCAGAGAGGCACATTAAGCAAACAGCAAAGCAAGCGAGCGAGGTGAATTTCATTAATATTAATACATAACGAACTACTCCATTTGAAAATAGAGATATATTCATAAATTTGAGAAAATTAAAGTGTTTGAAATACAAGTACGTCGTTCTGAATTGGACCTCTAAACGGTGCACTTAATAATAACCCGGCATTTTAATCAACCCTGCTCAAATCCCTTTGGTCAGGGTTTTTTTATTTTTTATGTCATTGCTGTAATCATAATTTTAGGTTGTGAACTGATAATTGGTAATATCTTTTTAATAATTGGTTCGTTTGTTAGCAGCCTTTACCCTTAAGACGATAGGCTTGGTCTTCCTGGGTTACTTTACCCTTAACCAGTTTTGATATGATCACCATAATGTTCTGTAAGGATACATTGGTAAAATTGGCCGATATTTTACAGCCCGCAAGGTTAGCATCGGCCTTTATAGTAATATTATACCGGTGCTGAATGGCATTTAAAACTTCCTGCAGGGCCATGTTTTTAAATACCAGGCCGCCATCTTTCCAGCCGGTAAACATAGCCACATCAACTTTTGTAAGTTTTAAGGCGGTATTATCCTTTTTGCTGATCATTACCTCCTCCGCAGGGGTAAGAAAAACGGTTGCTGCATTATTTAATTTACCTGCGGCAGGTATCACCCCTACTTTACCGGTAACTACATCAACCTTTATAAAAGCATCTTCGGGGTAAGCCTTTACGTTGAAGCTGGTACCCAATACCTGCGTTTTAACAGCGCCTGTGTGCACTATGAATGATTGCGATGCATCGTGTGCTACTTCTAAATAAGCTTCCCCTTCAAGGGCAACTTCCCTCAGTTTACCACGGAATTTAGCCGGGTACGTTAATTTACTGCCGCCATTAAGCCATACTTTAGTACCATCGGCAAGGGTGTAGTTCACCATTTGGCCGTTGGCAGCAGTAAGCTGTTTGGTGGCAATGGGATCTATATAATTAAGGATATTTTCCTGGAAGCGGTAGATGAGGGCCGATAAAACAAACACAGCAACAATCGAGGCCGCAACCAACCATTTTTTAGAAGAATGGCGTTGCTGCTGTGGTTCGTCTATTGCCGAGATGATACGGTTGTACACTTTATCCCCGTCGAAATCCACATCGCAGTCTGCCGGCTTAACTTGGTTAAGCTCCAGATCATCAAAGTACTTTTCTACGAGTTTCTCCTGCAACGAGCTATCGCCCGCAGGATTACTTTTTTTCAGGAATGTAAACTTTCTCATGGTTTATATATGTAAGATGCAATTGCACACCCTACCCCCTAAGCCAATTGAAAATATTTTTAAAGAAAATTTTGTGGGGCAAAAAAGTTACCTACCCCAACATATGCATCAGCAATAAAACCGCTACGCTTGGCAGGTAATCCGTCAACCCCGAGCGGAGGTACCGTAGGGCGATGGTCATTTGGTTTTCTACGGTTTTTATGGAGATACCCAGGCGGGTTGCTATCTCTTTATTAGATAAGTATTCTTTACGGCTGAGGGTGAAGATCTGGCGGCACTTCTCGGGCAGCTGCGCTACGTTATCTTCCAGCAGCTTACTGATATCGTGCTGTAACAGCTGGCTATCCGCACTGTACTTTTCAGCCAGCACTTCTATGGCAGATACATCAAGCGTTGCCCTTTGCGTGCGGATGTACATCAGCACCCTGTTTTTAATGGAAATTTTTAAATACCACTCCAGCGAAGTGATGTTGAGGTCGTTTCTTTTTGTCCAGAGGTCTATAAACAGTTCCTGCACCAGGTCTTCGCAAACATCTTTATCGCGAAACAAATTGTAGGCGGCGTAGTAAAGTTTTGGCGAATATTTATTGTACAGTATTTCAAATGCCTTACGGTCATCCAGCCTTAGCAGATCTAATAACTTTGCATCAGGCCACATTTGATATTCCTGTTCTGGAAGCATAAATGGACAAAAAAACGGTTGATGAATTGGTAAGGCATAATTACAAGTTTGTTTTGATATACTAAAAAATATTTTTCAAAGTAATGATTACGCCTTTCACAAAAAAGGGAGGCAAAAGCGCCTCCCATAAATCATTTAGTTATTCTTCACCACCTTCACCCAATCTACCAGCATTTTGGCTTCACCTTTTTTAACCAGATCTACCGATGATTGCGGCAAGGCATAATACGGCTGCTTCACCCCATTTATTTTAATAGGATATGCACCTCCGAGCGCGTAATTCAGCAACAGGTATTTGGGCGTATCAAAAGCCCAGGTACCGTAATGCACCGCCATCTTGCGGTTCACCCTAAACATTAATGCGCCATCGTATTTAAACAACAGTTCATCGGGTGTCCAGGTAACGGCGTAGGTATGCCATTGGGTGGCATCGTTTTTTTTATCAAAGTAAAGCCTGTTTACAAACGGTGTTTCGCCGCTGTAGCCGGGGCCATGTACGGCAGCGCTGATCCAGTCGGGTTCGCCTACATACTCCATAATATCTATCTCGCCGGTTTGTGGCCATACCCCATTGCCCAGCAGCCACCAGGCGGGCCATAAACCTGCGCCTTCGGTTAGTTTAATACGGGCCTCGGCTGTACCGTAGGTAAAATCAAACTTGCCTTTGGTAATTAACCTTGCGGAGATAAAATCAAACGTTTGCCCATCAACAGTTTTAAATTTTGGTGAGTATTGCGGCCTTAGTACCAGCGCACCGTTTTCGGCTCCTCCTGCTTCTGAACCGTGTACAATGTAGGCGGTTGAAGGCGTATCTACATAACCCTGTAATTCGTCGTTTACGTGCAGGCCGGTAATCTCCGGCGTCCATTTGCTGCGGTCGTATTTATCACCGTTAAAGTCGTCAAAAAAAATCACCTCACCTTTGCTTGTGGCTGTAAGCGTTTGTTTTGAAGGCGAGCATGCCGTTAGTGCGGTAAGCCCAATGCCAATATAAAGTCTACAGATGTTCCTATGTTTTTTGCTAATCATGAATTATTAAAATTAAATCGGGTGTTCAGTAAAATGCCGTTTATTGATGGTGTTTGGTAACGCTTCACCAATAAACGGCATTAAATATTAAATAAAAGAGTTACCTGTAAACCCTTACATAATCAACCTCCATGGTACTGCCTGTAAAGGCTGGGTCTACCGCACCGCCAAAGGTACCGCCGACAGCATGGTTAAGGATAATGAAAAAGTCTTTATTAAACGGCAAACTCGCCGCGTTGGTAAAGGTATAAAAAGGTTTGCCATCAACAGACATGATAAGGTTTTTAGCCGACCATTCCAGTGCGTAAACATGCCATTGCGTAGCATCGTTGATCACCACTGTGCTGCCATCGCCGTTACCGCCCGAGTGGCCCGGGTGGTGCAATGTTGCAAAAATGCGGTTCTGATCGTTCCCTTTATGCTCCATAATATCTATCTCACCGCAGCCCGGCCATGGGTTAGTATCCACGTTAGCACCCAGCATCCATATAGCAGGCCATGAACCGCCCCCGGTTGGCAGTTTGGCTTTAACCTCAATTTTGCCATAAGTGAAGGCAAATTTATTTTTGGTAAGGATCCTTGCCGATGTAAAGTTCATGCCACCCATGGCTTCTTTTTTGGCAATTATTTTAAGCGTTCCGCCGGATACTACCGCGTTATCGGTGCGGTTTGTATAGTATTCCAATTCTGAGTTACCCCAGCCGCCGCCGCCCAGGTCATAACCCCATTTAGACGGGTCAGGTGCGCCCGGCGTGTCAAACTCATCAGACCAGATCAAGGCCTCTATTGCTGATACCGTAACCTGTATGCTTTTAGTGGTTGTTTTACCGCTCTGGCTTTTAGCGGTAACGTTTACCGTGTACGTGCCCGCTACCGGGTACTTATAGGTAACCGAACCATTGATGATGGTTTGATAGGTGCCATTACCAAAATCAATCTCGTAAGATACGGCGTTATCTGCGCTGGTAGTAAAGGTTACATTGCCGCTGTTATCTGTACTGATGTTGGCTGCAACCGCTACATTGGCAGGTTTATCGGCGGTGGAGTTGCCCCCACCGTCGTTCTTTTTGTTGCAATTAGTTAGCACCGTCACTAACGATACCAACAATATGATGCGTAAATATTTCATAAGCTGTTTATTTAACTTTTAATTTTTGATACCAGGCGAGGCCATCGGTACCTATGTTGCGTAAAGTAATGGTGGTTGGCGTAAGCGCAATAATCTCATAAGTATTACCGCCGGTACCAAAGTTTATTAACCCATTACCCGGAACTACGAACTGTATGCGTGTAGAGTTTGCCGATGTAGAGCCCGATGTGGCATCCATAAACGAAAGCTTGCGTGGTGCGGCTACATCAAGATCATAGCAGGCATCGCCGCCGGCTTTGCCGTAAACACCTGTAGATGCTGCGGTAAGGAACGACTGACCTTTGTTATTGATCGTCATGCTTACATTGTTGCCGGCATCCCTGGTAAAGGTGATCTCGTCATCATAAAGGCAATCGGCACGTTCGTTTGGTGCTGCAGAGTAATAGTCGGATTTATAGGTATCAGCCGGGCCAACGCCTACATGCCCAACGGTTAACCTATCGGTAACCCAGGTTTGCGACCCGCTGCCGGTTAAATTGGCCAGAATTTCTGCCGGGATCTCAAACGCTACAAACACCTTTATCTTTTTGCTGGCGGTTGATGTTGTACCGCCTGTACCAACCGCGCTAACGATAATGGTATAATCAAAGGTACCCGGGTTGGTGTATTTGTGTGTTACAGTACCAGATTGCACGGTTTGTTTGTTGCCGTCGCCAAAATCAATATTATAAGTAATAGCGTTACTGGCGGCTGTGGTAATGGCTACGTTACCGCTGCCTGCCCCGTTAGGGTTTGTTGCATCTACCCCTGCTATGGTGGTAGTGAGTGTAAGATCCGTTGGTGTGGTTAGCTTGCCAAAGGAATACTTTTGCTTGGTGCAACCGTAAAATACTACAGCTGCGGTGCAAACAAGGGTTAAAAAAACTTTAAGCTTAATTTTCATGACTTATATGTTTTTGAAATTAATTAAGTGTGATATCATCAAAGTAATAAGTGTAGGCTGCGGTGCCGTCGCCTTTGGTGCCGTTATCAAATATCAGCACCACTTTTTGGTAAGAGTTTGCGGTATTGATAGCGCTATAATCGAACGTTAGCTCTTCCCATGCGTTAGCAACGGTAGTAGTTACCTCTTTCTCGAAGTTGATATTGGCATTAGTCAGGTTCTCAACCTTTAAAAGCACTTTGGCACCTGCTCTTGGCGAATACACTTTCATTTTAAAGGTCTTTTTGGCGAAGTTAATAGGGCCATCAAGTACGATGAGCGAGCCTGCATAAGTTTGGCCTGCATTTTTAACCATCTTACCTACCTTGGTGCTGGTATTAATACCGCCAACAAACGGATTGGCCACAACTGTAATTACGCCACCTTCAAAATCGCTGATGTTGTAGGTTAAACCTGCCGCCTCAAAATCAAGCGGAATGTTTACGGTTGCAGGTGCCGGGGTAATCATCTTCAGATCGTCCCAATAAAATACCTTACCGCTGCCTGCTATACCAAAATCAAAGAAAATGGAAGCTTTATCATAATTGGTTGATGCGTTAAACGCCGGTGTGCCCGAAGAATTGTTCTTAAAATCGAACGTGAGGGTTTCCCATGCATTTGCTACGGTGGTAGTGGCATCTGTTTCTACAGAGTTAGCCGCTACGTTATGGTCTTCTATCTTCAGCTTGATAGTTACACCGGCTACCGGAGAATACACACGCAAACTCATTTTTGATGAAGTTGCCGTAACCGGAATTTTAGTCGCGAAGCCAAGCGGTGTACCAACGGTTGTACCGGCCCAGGTTTCGGCGCCGTTTGGTTTGGTGGTTTTCTTCACCTTATTATTGGCGTCGGCCGGGTCTGTGGCATCAATGGTTTGGTTGTTGCCAAAATCTGTCATGGCGTAGTTTACGTTGGCCACATCAAAAGTAACCGGCAGGTTAATTTGTGCCAGCGTTGCTACCATTTTAAGGTCATCAGCATAAAATATTTTGCCGCTGCCAGGGGTGTTAAAGTCGAAAAACACCGATGCTTTATCATAAACAAATGCCGGGTTTATTGCCGGTGTACCTGCCGAGTTATTATTAAAATCGAACATTAACGTTTCCCAGGCGTTAGCCACAGTAGTTTTAGCATCTGTTTCAACAGCATTGGCGCCTACAGCATGGTCTTCTAACTTCAGCTTAATAGTTAAACCTGCTGCAGGTGAGTAAATACGCATGCTCATTTTAGAGTTGGCCGTTGTTAAGGGGATAACAGTAGCAAAGCCGGTTGCTGTGCCTAATGTGGTACCAGCCCATACTTCGGCACCTGCGGGTTTCACTACCTTAAGCACTTTATTAGCACTATTAGCTGGGTCTGCCGCAACGGACGATTGGTTGTTGCCAAAATCGCTGGTGGTGTAATCAAAGTTCACATCATCAAACGTAAGCGGGAGATCTATCTGCCTGCCTACTTTTACCGCCTGAGTTTGGTTGGTGCTTGCCGCGCCGCCGCTTAATGCCACTACCCTGATGTTAAAACTGCCTGCACCTGCGTAAGTATGCGTAACGGTTTGCCCTTCCAGGAAAGAGTCGTAAGGCTCGGGCACGGCGGTGGTAGCATCGCCATAATACACCCTGAACACGGTTTCGTACGTTGCGGCTGCGGTAACAGAAACGGTTAAGCCATTAGTGGTAATGGTGGTTTTTAAATTTTCCGGCGCACGGAAGGAAACCGTAAGCTGCTGCGTAGCCTCGATGGTTTTACCATTAAGGCCGTGGCCTACCAGCTTAACATTGTACACACCCTCTGCATAAGTATGCTGGGTATTTTTACCGGCAGCAACCTTTACGTAGGTAGATCCGGCATCGCCGTAGTACACATCATAGGTGGATACGCCTTCACCGCCGGGGGTAATGGTTACCAGGCCGGTGTTATCCTGCGTAATATCAAACAGTACCGAAACCTTGGCAGGGTCTGCAGCGCCGGTTACAAATGAGGTATCTGTAAAGCTTTCCTTTTTACAGCTTACCACGGCGGTAAGTAAAAAGGCTGCGCTTAATAATCGTTTTATTGCGTTCATGTCTTCTCTTATTAAATTAATTAATAGCCAGCATTTTGTGTGATCCCAGATATGTTCACTTCTTCCTGCGGAATAGGTAACACCTCGTGCTTACCAGTTACAAAGCCTGTAATTTTTGCAGCGGCCTGCCCTGTTCTCACCAAGTCGAAGTAGCGGTCGCCTTCCATGGCCAGTTCTAATCTTCTCTCGTCCCAAATGGCCTGGCGTAATGCAGTGCCGGTTGCGGTAATGTTATGCAAAGCATCGCCAAAAGCACGCTGGCGCACCTGGTTTAAATAACCCTGTGCCTTAACATCATTAGCGCCGCTTGCACGGTTGTTAGCTTCGGCAGCCATTAACAAAACATCAGCGTAACGGATGGTGCGGTAGTTGTTCAGATAATTCAGCTCCACCTGGCCGGATGTTTCGCCTTTGCGCGGCAGGTATTTACCGTTGTAAAGGCCCGTATTCCTGTATGGCGCTGCCTGGTAGCTAACACCTAATGCAGGGTTGGCATTTTTGTAAGCTTCCACATCAAAACAAGTAATTGCTTTACGCTGATCGCCTGCTGTATAAGCGGCATTCAGATTTTGGGTAGGCAGGTTGGTGCTCCAGCCTGCTGCATAAGGCATTGCCGCACTGCCGGCTATACCCCTTATACCGTTCTGTTGTACTGCGTAGTTACCCTGCCCGCGGGTTGCGCCGCCCCAGTTATAATAGGGTGAGTTGTTGGTGTACTGGATCTCGAAAACAGATTCCGGACCGTTCTCTCCCGATGCCAGAAAAATCGAAGCAAAATCGGGCACCAGGCTGAATGCGTTTGAAGTAATAACTGTTTCCAGTATCGCTGCAGCCTCTGTAAACTTGTTCTCGTACAGGTAAACCTTACCTAATAAAGCCTGTGCAGCATACTTGGTTATCTTACCTTTTTGCGATTGAACCGCAGGCAATACGGTGATAGCAGCGTTCAGATCTGCTTCAATCTGTTTGTAAACATCGGCCTTAGGCGAGCGCTGTAACGAACGCGAATCGCTTACGCCTAAACGCTTATCGGTAAACAAAGGCACATCGCCAAACATTCTTACCAACGTAAAATAGTAGTAGGCACGCAAAAAGTTCACCTCGCCGTAAAGGGCTTCCTTGCCTGCAAAATCAACCGCCTGGCCAGACAGGTTCTTGTCTTTATACTGATTAAGGTAATTGGCGCGATTAACACCCTCGTAAGCCACCTGCCACAGATCCTGCAGGGTTGAGTTTACCGGGGTAAGCGTATAATCATCTATCTGCTGAAGCGCCAGTACATCAGAAGCGCTTTCGCCGCCGGCTACCGAATTATCTGATGCAATATCGCCCACGGGTACGGTTTGGTTTAACCATTGCAGCGGCGAGTACGCACTGATCACCATAGTGCGGTAATCTGCCTCCGATTTTAAGTAATCCAGCTCGGTGGTTACAAAATCCTCGTGCGGGTTATAGTCTACCCATTTATTGCATGATGTTGTAAGCGTAGCGGTAAAAACAGCCACACTAATTATCGTTATATATATCTTTCTCATTATTGTATCTGTTTAAGAGATTATAATTTAATATCCAGACCTACAGAATAAGTTCTTGGCTGCGGATATGCGCCGCGATCAACCCCGGTATTTAAGATACCGCCCGAGATCTCCGGATCGTAACCGGTGTACTTGGTAAAGGTGTAAAGGTTTCTAACCTGCCCGTAAATCCTTACGCTTTTAAACACGTTTTTTATAAGCGCTGCAGGGAAGGTATACCCCAGCTGCATGTTCTTTATCTTTACGTAGCTGCCATCCTCTACATACCTGTCGGATACGCGGATGTTGCTGTTAGGGTCGGTAAAAGAATACCTTGGGTTATGTGCATCGTTGGTAGTACCCGGTCCGGTCCACCTGGCTAATACCGCGCGGTATTTGTTGGTGTAGTTGGCGTTACGCTCGTAGGCCCTGTAAATATCATTACCTACAGATGCATAGGTTAAGGCGTTAAAATCAAAGTTTTTGTAAGAAAGGTTTAAACTCCAGCCCAAAGTAAACTCCGGGAATGGGTCGCCAATTTTAACCTGGTCATCGGCATTGATCACGCCATCTTTATTGGTATCCACATAACGGATATCGCCTGGCTGTGCGCCTGTTTGGGTTGGCGCTGCGGCTACTTCAGCAGCGGTTTGGAACAAGCCATCGGTTTTGTATCCGTAGAAATACCCTGGGGTATAACCTTTCTGGAATACGGTTACGTTTTGCGATTGTCCGTTGAAATAGTTACCGCCATAAATTTTAGCGGTACCATCGGTATTGGTTGCAGTAACCATGTTTTTGGCCGTGGTAAAGCTAAACGAGTTGCTGACATTGAAAGCTCTGGTAATGTTTTCTTTATAAGTCAGGGTAATATCAACACCGCTGGTTTTGGTTGAACCAATGTTTGCCGTTGGAATTGGCACTGTACCCAGGTATAAAGATGCAGAAGGCGTAAACAGCAGGCCATTCACTTTCTTTTGATAATAATCTGCCGAAATGGTGATCTTATTTTTAAACATGGTGATATCAAACCCTATGTTCGATTGCAGCTGGCGCTCCCATTTTAAGCTATTGTTAGCTGCCGAACCCACGGTAGAACCCGGATAGAAAATATTATCGTAGTTATAACCGTTGCTGTTTGCGGTTGAACCATAATCGGGGCCGCCTGTTACTATCTTCACAAACTGCGGACTAACATTCTCATTACCGATAGAACCGTAGCTGCCGCGGATCTTTAAATAATCAATAAACGCTACGTGGAAGAAATCTTCGTTACTGGCCACCCAGCCTAATGACCCTGAAAGGAAGTTGGCGTATTTGTTATTGATACCAAACGCGTATGAACCATCGCGGCGCGCGGTAAATGAGCCTAAATAACGGCCCTTATAATCGTAATTCACACGACCGAAGTAAGAGATATTCCTGCGGAAGTACTGGTAATAGTAACCGGTAGATGCGTTGGTGTTATCAGCAGTGTTGGTACCTGTTGCGGATGTAAAATCGGCAAACTCCCATGAGTTAAATGGTACATCCTGGCGGCTTGCACCTGCAGAGTTACCCGACGTTTTGGCCAGTGAGAAACCTAATACCGTTTCAAAATGATGATCGGTCAGCACGTTGAAATTATAGTTCGCGAATGATTCCCAGGTGTAATTAAAGTTGCTTGCCTTATCGTGCGATACGCTGCTATGCCTGCCGGTTACGGTGGTACCATCTGCATTCAGGCTGTTATCAACGTTTTGCGGGCCGTAAAACACCAGTGGGGTAAATGATTTTGCGTTAGCATCGTACTTGGTGTAACCAAAACGGCTGGTTAGTTTCAAGTCTTTTATTACATCGTACTGCATCTCAAACTTTCCGTACAGTTTGTTGCCTGTGTTTCTGTTGTAGGTGTTATCAAGCTTGGTAAGCGGGTTATACACCTCAGATAATAACCTTGGACTGTAACCGAATTTACCGGGAACATCCGGGTTATCATTCAATACAGAAACGGTTGGGTCGAAGTTAAGGGCGCTGCCTATTACGCTGTTAAATGAGTTTTCCTGTACGCCCTTATTGGTTAGGATAACATCTGTAGCGTTAACAATAAACTTCAGTTTTGGGGTAAGCTCAAAGGTTAAATTGGCTGTAAAGTTCCCCCTGTCGAACCGTGATTTATCAATGCCGCCAACTATACCGCCCTGGCTTAAATAGCCGGCAGACAAGAAGTACGACATTTTATCGCTGCCCCCACGGGCAGACAGGTTGTGCGATTGTAAAGGCGCTGATTTAAACACCTCGTTTTGCCAGTTGGTACCAACGCCCAGTTGCGAAAGATCTGTAAATATGACGTTGCCTCCCGAAGTAACACTGCCCTCGTTAACAATAGCCGCGTATTCAGAAGCATTCAGTACGCCTATAGTGCGGGCAACTTCCTGCACGCCGTAATTACTGCTGATAGAGAACTCGGTTTTCTGGTTCTTTTTACCACTTTTGGTGGTTACCACAATAACACCGTTACCACCTTTTACACCATATATAGCCGTGGTAGCTGCATCTTTCAACACGTTGATAGATTCGATATCGCTTGGGTTGATAGAGTTAAAATCAACCAGGCTCTGCGGCGAACCATCTATAATAACAACCGGATCGGTACCTGAAAATGAAGGGATTCCGCGGATAAGCACCGTTGGCGTAGAACCCGGCGAACCGTTTTGCACTACATTTACACCCGCTGCCTGGCCTTGCAGGGCTTCTTCCACACGGGTTGGCCTTAGTTTTTCAATATCCGCACTCTTAATGGTAGATATGGCGCCCGATACATTGGTGATCTTTTGTGTACCGTAGCCAATTACTACCACTTCGCTTAAAGCGCTTGCGGCATCATCCAAAACAAAGTTCTGCTCGCCGCCCTGGGTAACTTTACGCTCCTGGGTAACGTTACCAATATAGCTTACTACTATGGTAGCGCCTCCCTGCGGAATATTAATAGAGAATTTCCCATCAATATCGGTAACCACGCCATTGGTGGTACCTTTAATGGATACAGAAGCGCCCGGCAGGCTCTCCCCTGTTGATTTACTGGTTACCCTACCTGTTAAGCGCAGGCTTTGTGCATTTGCACCGGCCATGGAACTTAAAAGTAAAGCAATGCCCAGGAAAAACTTGAGTAATTTTAATTGCATGTAGTTTAATTTTTAGGTTTAAAATTGATTTGATTGTACTGCCCTGCAATCTTCTCATCACAAGGGCGTGGCGGGTGGTTAGCCGGCCTCATAAAAAAGCTTCTGCTCATGGTGGAAATTTGTGCATCCTCTCACAGGCACCCATAAGCGAAACATACCCGTGCAAACAGGTGCCAATACGCTGCGTATTCATAACTGTAGTAAATAAGTTTATAAAAAATAAATGCCGGGGGCATTAGGTTTATGGGGGTCAAATGTATTGCAGCGGGGGCCTGATAATGAAATATAGCACTACATCACTACCACACAGTTTGAAAAAATTAGTATAATACATGATATTAGCGCCATATTTATACCAATTATTAAATGTTGATCCCCATCAACAAAAACCTTTATGTTTTTACGTGTTGCTGCCTGTTTGCTATTGCTTTCATTTTCGGAAACTTTGTTTTCGCAGACCTATATTGGCCAGCGCGAAACCGTTAATTACCAGAAAAAGGAGTACAACGCAGGTACACAAAACTGGAAGATAAAGCAGGATGCACAGGGCCGTATGTACTTTGCTAATAACGAGGGCGTATTGGTTTTTGATGGTGCTAACTGGCAGCTGTATCCGCTGCCCAACAAAACTATTGTATGGTCGATAGATTTTGGGCGGGATAAAAAGCTCTACGCCGGCGGACAAGACGAGATGGGCTACTTTTATCCTGATAAGAACGGGCGCTTAAAGTTCACCTCGCTAAAACACCTGCTCCCCCAAAACGAACAGCGTTTCTCGGATGTTTGGAATATTGTTTGTTATGGCGATGAAGTATTTTTCCGTACGCGTAATAAGGTATTCAGGTATTATCATAATAAAATTACAGTGTACCCACCCTATTCCTCGTGGTTGTTTATTGGCTTGTCACAAAACCGGCTTATTGCTCATGATGAGCAAAAGGGTATCCTTGTTTATAAGAACAGCGGCTGGCAAACACTTATATCAAAAGAGCAGCTGCCAAACGGGTTTTACATTACCGATATTACCCCTTTTGGTAAAAACGCCAGCCTGGTTACCACTGCGCGTAACGGCGTTTTTACATTAAGCGGCAATGTATTAAAATATCTCCCGCTTTCCGGCTTTGGCATTGATAACCAGCAGCACTTATCGGGAGCTATTGCCATTGATGAGGATGATTTTTTAATAGGCACCTACTCCAACGGGGTTTACCAGGTAAAAAGCGATGGTACCGTTGTAGAGAATCTCTCCAAAAAAGAAGGCCTGCAAACCAGCAACGTACGCACCATGTTTATGGATGGTAACAGAAACGTTTGGCTGGGGCTGGATAACGGGATAGATTTTGTGGCTTATAACAACGCCATAAAGCATATTAACCCGCCGGCCTTTAAAGATGGCGGCGGCTTCTCTATGACTAAGTTTAACAATAGCCTGTACTTTGCGCTCTCCAACGGGGTATACAAGCTGCCAATAAATAACCCGGCCGACCTAAGTTACACCAAAAGTAACTTTACGGTACTTTCCGAGGGGCTCTCCTGGCAATTATCTGTTGTTAACAACAAACTGCTTTATGGTAACGATGAAGGTGCTTTTGAAATAAAAGATGATAAATCTGTACGGATAGACCGGAGCGCCGGCTATTGGATCTTCAGGCCGATGATCAGTACATCGGGTGTACTACAGGTAGCGGCGGGTAACTACTATGGTGTTATGCTGCTGGAGCAAAAGAACGATGCATTTTCGGCAGTACGCAACATTGGCAACTATAAAGAATCGGCACGTTTCCTAGAGATAGACAGCAATAACGCCGTGTGGACCTCGCACCCCTATCGCGGCGTATATAAGCTTACTACAGGCAGCCAGTTGGTTAAAACCTACACCAAGGCCGACGGGCTGCCATCTACCTTAAACAACTTTGTGTTTAAAGTAAAGAACAGGGTGGTAATTGCTACTGAAAAAGGCATTTACGAGTACAACATCAAAACCGACAAGTTTGCCCTCTCGCCTTTATTTAAAGATGTCTTCGGCACAAGGGGTTTAAGATATTTAAAGGAAGATACAGCAGGCAACATTTGGTTTGTAGAAGAAAAGAACGTAGGCGTGGCCGATTATTCAGCATCCAAGCCTCAGATCATTTACTTCCCCGAACTGAATAACCGCATCCTCAGCGGTTTTGAAAGTGTTTACCCGGTTGATGCGCACAACGTTTTTGTTGGGGCCGAGAATGGTTTCTACCACATCAACTACGAAAAGTATAAGCAGAACATCCAGCCGATTAAGGCTTACATCCGCAAGATAAAAGCCATTGCTACTACTGATAGCTTGCTTTTTGGTGGATATTTTAATGGTGTAAATGATGATGGCAGGCAATCTGCCGCAGGTATCCCATCGCTTAACCATATCTGGAAATCGCTGCATTTTGAATATTCGTCGCCGGTGTTTGAGGAACAGGCTAACGTACAGTACAGCTATTTTTTAGAAGGCTTTGATAAGGAATGGAGCGAGTGGTCTAAAAAAACGGAGAAGGATTACACCAACCTTTCTGCCGGTACTTATACCTTTAAGATCAAGGCCCGCAGCCATCAGGATAACGAATCGGCAGTGAGCGCATATTCGTTCATAATCAACCCGCCGTGGTATCAAACCATCTGGGCGTTTATTATTTATGTACTGGTGTTTATTTATGCCCTGTACTACTTTTATAAACTCCAGGAGAAAAAGCATATCCGTAACCAGGAGAAAGAGTTGCAGCTGCAGCGCCAAAAGAACGAAGAAGAGCAAAAGCGCATTGCTTTCTTGCACCAACTGGAACTGGAGGTGGCCGAGAAAGAAGTCATCAAACTAAAAAATGAAAAGCTGGAATCGGAGATTGAGTTTAAAACCTCAGAACTGGCTTCGTCGGCATTAAACCTGGTGCAGAAGAAGGAGTTTTTGTTGAAGGTAAAGGACGAGTTGCAGCGCATCAATAAATCGGGCAAGGACACGGTTGAGGCAGTAGAGATCAAAAAGATCCTGCGGCTATTATCCGAAGAAAAAAAGATAAACGAAGAGTGGGAACAATTTTCGGTGCATTTTAACAAGGTACACTCTGATTTTCTTACCATTATTAAAGAGCGCTATCCTACCATTAATCAGCAGGAACATAAACTTTGCGCCTACCTTATCATGAACCTATCCAGCAAGGAGATAGCGCAACTGATGGCTATATCGGTACGCGGGGTAGAGATCAGCAGATACCGCTTGCGTAAGAAACTGCAGATCCCAACGGAGATAAACCTGTTTGAGTTTTTGTTTGATATCCAGCGGGAATGTATGAAACCCGAGCAGCCGCATTAAATTACAGAGCTTTAGATAAACATCTTAAAGTAATAAGTTAAGCTGCCTGTAAAACATTTTCTTACACCATTTAGTTAAGAAGTATCTGCCTTAAACTAAATGGTGTAAAATTGGAATTAAAAAAACATAACCTGCATACGCACAACAGCAATGCTTTATTAAAGTTATTGCTGCTTGCCCTGTTTGTAACGGGGTTTCAAAACCTGGCGTACAGCCAGGATTCGCCGGCTGTAGATTCGCTGAAAGCTGATTCGTTACGGATAAAAAAGGGAAGGGCTGCAAAAGCAGCAGACAACATTGCCACGCAATATGATATTGCCGACTTGTTCAGCGACATCTTCCACCCCAATAAAAAAACTGATTCGCTTAAAAAGCCGTCGGGTATTACCATTATCCCAAATATTGCCTCCAACCCAAGTATCGGTTCGCAAATTGGGATCAAGGCGGTTGCCGGCAGAAAATTAGGGAACGATCCTACTACGCTTTTATCGGTAGCCGCCACATCAGTATCTATCACTACCAAGGGAATTATTTACTTTTATGTAAACCATAATATATTTACGCCTGGCAATAAATGGAACTTTCAGGGCAGTATAGTAGCCGCCAAAACCGTTACGCCAGATTATGGCCTGGGTATTGGCCGCGGTGCAACCGGTAGTGTGGAAGACGAGATATTAACCAATCCTGAGCGGAAAGTGCGTGCACTTCATTCCCTTTATTTTAATTTTAGGGAGAAAGCCTATAAAGAGGTAGCCAAAGATTTGTTTGTAGGTGCCGGTGTAGCCTTTGATGTTCGCCGGAGTATTGAAGACAGGATAACGCCGGAAGGAACCGCTACGCCTTACACTATTTATAACCAGCGCTACGGCTTTAACGATGGCGGCTATTCAACAAACGGATTGCTGTTTAACGTGCAGTATACCACCCGCGATAACCAGAACCGCGCATATAAAGGCATTTATGCCGATGCCGGTTTCCGTGTAAACCAAAGTTGGATGGGCAGCACAAAAAATGCACTGCAGTTTACCACCGATTTCAGAAAATATTTCAGCCTTTCGGAGAGCAGACCAGAGCATGTTATCGCCTTCTGGAACTGGGGCTCGTACCTGCTTAGCGGCTCAGTTCCCTATCTCGAACTCCCTGGCTCCGGCCGGGATGGCAGTTTCCGCAGTGCACGCGGTTATACTGTTACTTACTTTAAAGGCACACAATATAATTACTCGGAAGTGGAGTACCGCTTCCCTATCACCCACAACAAATTTTTAAGCGGGGTTACCTTTTTTAATATGCAAACCGCAAACGATGAGTTAGGCACCAAATTGTTTGAGGTATGGCAGCCCGGCGGCGGCGCAGGCTTACGTGTACTGTTCAACAAAGCTACCCGCACCAACCTCTGCCTCGATTATGCGTGGGGTAAATACGGTTCCCGCGGTTTCTTCCTCGGCTTGAACGAGGCGTTTTAAGACTAAAAGTACTTACCTGTATACAAAACAAGGCCCGCAATAGAAACTGCGGGCCTTATTTCATATAGCGATTCTATCGCTCTTGATTCTTATCTCTTGTAATTAATACTTAATCACCAGGTAACCGGTTTTGCGTTTGGTTTCGCTGCCATCTTTATACTCTACCGAGTAAAAGTAAGTACCTGCCTTTTGTAAGATACCGGCACTATCGTGCCCGTCAAAGGTTTTAGAGGCGTTATCATAACCCTCTGCGCGGTAGATCACATCTCCGTTACGGTTCATGATCTTTACCGTGTTTTGCGGATACGCTGTAATGCCTGCAATGGTAAACCTGTCGTTAATACCGTCGCCGTTTGGCGAAAGGCCCTGAGGGATGGCAATATCTGTAACAGCCTCCGTAAACGTGCGTGGTTTATCTTCGAGAGCTGCTTCTCTTATGATGCTCTGCCTGTCGTCTGTTGCAGATGCCATAACACGCGGCGCAGGCTTATTAACCGTAATAGTGTAAACACGGCTGGTGACACCATCCTCAGCGGTTACAACTGTGGTAAGTGTTGTTGCACCCGTTGCGTTAAGCGCCACAGTTAGCGGCGAGCCTGATATTGCTGTAACGCCGTTTACTTTTAAAGTAGCGTGCGCATCGCCGGTGGTGGCTATTTGCTGTACGCTGCTTTGCCCTGCATCTGCCGATGTGGTATAATTATCGGTTGTACCTACACGCGTTAAGGTATAACCCGGTAACGACAAGCGTGTAAGCGCAGCTAAAGCCGAGCCGGTTTTATTTATAGTGATCGTATAGGTATTATCACCTGCGTAACCGTAAACGGTTATGCTTACAACAGTTGGCCCTGTAGCATTCAACGTTACAGTTACCGGAACACCAGATGATAAATACCCGCCGCTATAAGTTCCATAATATTCCATATATGCATTATTAGCTGATACTGCTAATAACTGTACGCTGGTTTGGGTAGGCGAAACGGTGACAAGGTATTTATTTGTACTTATTTGCGTTTTGGGCTGGCCCACTATATTAAGGCTTGTTATTATAGGCAAGTCATAGTTACGGCGTACAGTTAACCTAAAGGTACGTGTAACACTGCCATCTTCAGATGTTACTGTGGTTATAATCAGTGTTTCGACGCTATACATATCAATAGGTACAGTAAGCGATTCGCCAGATCTTACAATAGTACCATTAACCCGTATAGTTGCATTGGTATCGCTGGCGGCCACTATATGCTGCACACTGGTTTGATACCGCGATATATTATTAGTACTAAAACTATTGGTTTTACCTAAACGCATTACCGCAATACCTTCCAGTGCTAACCGGGTAATGCCTGCATTGGTTGAACCATTTTTGTTCACAATTAAATGATAGGTACGTGTGGTAACTCCATCCTCCGCAGTTACTACAGTAGTAATGGTGGTTGGCCCCGCTGGGTTTAGCGCAGCGGTGTATGCACTTCCTGATGCTACAGGTTCCCCGTTTACGCTTATTGTTGCCAGGCTATCGCTGGTTTCGGCTATTTGCTGAATACTGCTTTGCATGGTCGGTACCGAGGTGGTATAATCATCACCATTATGCGTAAGGGTTGAGTTGGATGCAGACAAGCGCGTAAGCGATGCATTTTGCGAACCCAGGCGACTTATTGTTAAAGTATAGGTACGCTTACTTGTAGTATCTTCGGCACTTACTATTGTATTAACAACTGTGGTGCCGGTAGGGTTAAGCGCAATAGTTACAGGGTTGCCGCTTGCTGCCGGCAGGCCGTTAATACTTAAAGTTGCAAACTCATTAGCTGTAATTGCCGCCAGTTGTACGCTTGCTTGCGCAACAGCTACCGAAACTTTATAATTATCGGTTGTGCCTATTCTTGTTAAGTTGTAGCCCTGCAAAGTTAATTTAGTAAGTGATGAATCTAAACTTACTTTTTTTACAATCATACTGTAATTGCGCCTTGTGGCGGCATCTTCTGCAGTTACTTCAGTATTAATGGTTGTGTAAATACTATTGGTTTGCAGCGGAACAGTTACAGGCGTGCCGGATGCTACAGTTATTCCGTTTACTTTTATGGTTGCTTTGGCATTACTGGTTACGCTAACTAACTGTACACTTGTTAAATGCGGCTGCACCCGCGAGAGATAAGTATTTACACCAATATCCGGAACTGGTACCGACCCCTCCTGTATATAAAACTGAGTTAGTGCAGCGTCAGCAGATAAATCAGCTGGCTGGCGGGTTACAACAATAGAATAAGTATATGTTAACACCCCGTTGGTAATTATCACGGGGATAGTGGTATTATGCTCATTTAATGGTACTGTAACAGGCTCGTTACCGTTAACAGGCACACCATTTATAATGGCTGAAGATACTGATGATGGATAATAAAAGGTGTTTCTAACCTCAATAGAAGTAACGTTATTGGCAACCGTGTCTACATAGTTAAAGCTACCGGTGCCAACTAATTTACCCTTATCAACAGAAATAGTGGAGTACATGTCATTTGGAATCTCGCGGCTGTAAACAACTGTATATTCCCTCACTTCACCGTTTGACCAGGTAACCTTAATGGGTATTGTACCAACACCTGCAGCATCAATAGTTATACCGGGGGCTTCGCGGGTAATAGGGATACCATTATTATAACTAATAGTTGCGCCCGGGTCGGCTACCGATGGCGTTAAAATCATAGGCGCCATTGTATACGATGTTTCAATATTATATTGATAAACGGTACCTGTAGGGGACGAATATGAGGAAAACTCGTAATAGGGATTACCGGAAACATTTAAGTGCATAGCTGCAGGCTCCGATTGCGCCCTATGCCCTACCAGTTTATACGTTTTAGTAGTTATACCATCCGGTGCTGTTACTTCAACTTTGTAAATATTTGTACTTTTATCAAAATTGCCACCATAAAAGATAACTCCCGACTGTGCATTAACGCCATTAATTTTAATGGTAGCCAATGGCTCTGCCGTAGTTGGCTTAACTACAAAATAGTTTGATGCACTTGCATACTCCGTTGGTAACTTAATAAACGTATAGTTTAAAGAATCTTTATTAAACTTTTTGTTTAAAGTAGAAAAGCTAAGTTCCAGGCCGCTCAAATTGGCATTGCTGTTTGTAGATATTACTTTGAGAGAGATGTTGGCAGAATCAACCCCGCCGGTTGCATTATAAGCATAAACCGTATACTTTATATCCGGCATACGAGCGCTGGTGGTTCCTGTAATTATGCCTGTGTTATTATCAAAATGTAAACCCGCAGGTAGCGGCCTGTTTAAATGATATCCACCGGTTGGCTTTATTTTTTGCAGATACACATTTTGGCTCGATGGCCCGTTCTGTGTTGCTACAATCAAATTTCCCTTATTATCAACAGTTACTGTTTGGGCAATGCTATTACCTGTAGAAAAGCCCGATACCAGCGTTTTTAAAGAAGTACGGTCGGCTGATATTTGTTTAATACTTGTTTTATCGGCTACATAAATATTGTTACCCGGGTCTATAGCCAAACTTGTTGGGGCTGTTAATGCAGACGTTACCGCACTTACTGTAGTAAGGCCTGTAACTTTATAAACCTTTTTATCTGTAGTATTTATAATGTAAACATTGCCATCCATATCTACAGTTAAGCCTTTGTGTGAGGTAAGTTTGTTGAATATGGTAGATCTTGTTGAGTATACATTAAGTATTTTATGTATAACACCATTACCATAGGCATACAAATTACCCGAGAGGTCTGTTGCTATTGTACTAATCTCAGAACTGCTGATAATAGTTTCGTTGACATTGCCTCCGGTAGGGGAAAGTTTCCGTACATAATCGCCGTAAACTACAAAAATATTCCCCGCGGTATCCAGTTTCAGATCCCATGACAGGGAATTGATCCCACTGGAGATTACGACAGGAGATCCTCCTGCCGGAGCCATCTTCTTTACCACTCCATTCTCAGCATTATATATAAAGCCGTCTTTGTCCGTCGCAAAACTATAATTAGATGCAACGCGAGTAGCTATAGTATCAATATGGCTGCTATACCCCTGCGGAGATACATTGCTGCTGGTTGGTGTAATAGTAAAGGCGGTTCCGGCGGTTAAGGTATAGGAACTGCTGCCGTAGCTGATGCTGGGCGCCTGCGCATAAAGATAACCAGGGGTTAAGGCGATTAAAATAACACTTGCAACAGTAAATTGTAAAAGACTCTTTGATAGAAAGCTTTTGTAGAATTTCCGCATAAGGTAAGGTATTAAAGTGTAACTATTTGTAATAAATAACAGGTGTAAAAAAAGCATTTCAGCGGGGTATACAAATATACTAATAAGTATTATTTTCTGATAAGTTGAGGGTGTAAAATAAACTGTGTCAAAGCGTAATTAATTACCTTTAACATAGTTTAGAATGAAACAGGAAGAATCGCTCGATTATGAGCAAATGAAAAAGAAAGCCCTGGAGCAACTCCGCTCAGG